>ERZ1026846.105-NODE-105-length-60652-cov-43.117663_pt1 | contig 60652 bp, 50 predicted proteins | sample MGYA00380153_ERZ1026846 | MGnify/ENA primary metagenome ERZ1026846 (study PRJEB33269, sample SAMEA4719789) | human gut metagenome | biome: human-associated habitat; feature: organic feature; material: feces | place: Cameroon | collected 2013-10 ...
GTTGGTACCAGATAGAGGGACAGGACAAGGTAGATTTGACTCCTGGTCAGGCTGCCACCTTCACTATCGGTGAAGACATGGACTTCAATCAGACCAAGACTGTGACTTGGAGCGCTACAAGCTCTGAAGGCAAGGAGAAGACAGATAAGGTTACTTATACCAAGGTAGATCCTAACGCAGCTATCACCGTATATGTAAAGGCAGACAAGGCTCCTTACATCCACGCTTGGATAACTGGCGGCAAAAACTTGACAGGTGAATGGCCTGGTAAGGTAATGAACGGCCCAGAGGAAATCGATGGTGCTAAATACTGGACTTATGATTTCGATGGCGTAGAGAGTTTCAATGTCATCTTGAATAATGGTAGCGGTGCTCAGTCGGGTGACATCACTGGTATCACTGGTGATATCTACTTGGAGTATGATGGTAGTAGAAGTGCCAAGAAGATTGACGCTCCTGTCAATACAGTTGCTACTGCCAAGGTTACTTTGAGTCCTAACGGTGGTGACTTCCAGAAGACTATCTCCGTAACAGCAACCCTCAGCAGCAATGCCAAGAGCGGTTGGTACAAGATCGGTGATGGCGAGCAGGTAGCTCTTACTCCTGGTAAGGCTACTACCTTCACTCTCGGTGCTGACATGATGGAAGGCGAGAGCAAGACTGTAACTTGGAGCGCAACTAATGCAGATAACGAAACCAAGACTGGTTCTGCTACTTTCAACAAGATTAAAGAGGTAGTTATTCCTACTCCAACAGGTATCTTCGCTTACTTCCTCGCTCCTTCAGACTGGAATCAGGTAAACTGCTGGGCTTGGAATGGTTCTGAGAACTATACCGGTGGTAACTGGCCAGGTGTAGCATGTACCAAGATCGGTGTGAAGAAGAATGGTTTGGATGTCTGGATGTGGAAGTATGATGGCGATTTGACAACTGCTCCTACTATGATCATCTTCAACAACGGCGGTGGTCAGCAGACAAAGGATTTGAAATTCGAAAACGGTGCAGTTTATAACCTTGCCGGTAAGACCAATGAGTCTGTCTCAACAGGCATCAACCAGACTGTAGCAGCTCAGAAGGCTGGCGCAGTGAAGATTTACACCCTCTCAGGTGTGAAGGTTGCCGAGGTAAGCAACGCTCAGGATGCTGAGTACATCTTGGCTCCAGGTGCATATATATGCAACGGCAAGAAGTTTGTGATTAAGTAATGTTAGAATTGTAAATATATTTAAGGGTTAGTAAATTTGGTTTTATTAAGTGCTATTGTTATTAAGGAGGGTTGCAGTGATGCAACCCTCTTTTTTTTGTTTTACAACCCTTCGCTTTGTCAATATTTTGTGTAATCGTTTGCACACGTTTATTCGTTCTTTCCTGCATATTTTTTTCCCTCATATATAAATAATGTGTAAATTTGCATTAGTAAGCTAACTGAAGAATATTGCCAGGAGTTTTAAAGCTTTTGCCCTTACAGGGCGACAGGTTAACGTCCAAAACAACCCAGGGCGTTGCCCTGGGCTATGAGCTTCTGCCCCTTCAGGGCGTGTTGGGGATAGGGTTATCTCTGATAATCGCTTGTAGAAGGATATGTAAAGATCAGCAACTCCAATGAGCAGCACGCCCTGAAAGGGCAGAAGCTCTTAGCCCAGGGCAGCGCCCTGGGTATAATGGCAATAAGCAATGCGCCCTGTAAGGGCAAAAGCTTTTATATTACCAGGAGTTTTAAAGTGAGAAATTAACAATCAAATAACTAACATAGATATTCATCACTAACTAAAAATTAATAACCAGTCAATCTTATGAAGAGATTTACATCAAGGCTATGGGCAGTCCTTATGCTCATGTTGGTCTCCTTGCAGACGATGGCTACGGATGCGTTTACCAGCGATCGTACTGATTTCCGAGACGAAAGTATTTACTTTATGATTACCACTCGTTTCTACGATGGAGATCCTAAAAACAATGTGCTCTGCTGGGACAACCAGGCAGCGCAGATTGAAACAAAAGACCCTTGCTGGCGAGGCGATTTCCAGGGTGTTATCGACAAGCTCGACTATATCAAGGCACTTGGTTTCACAGCCATCTGGATTACTCCTGTCGTACAGAACGCATCCGGTTATGACTACCACGGTTATCATGCCATGGATTTCCAGCATGTTGACTGCCGCTATCAGAGCAGTGATGGTAAGAGCGGTGACGTGATGTTCCAGGAACTCATCGACAAGGCTCACAAAAAGGGTATCAAGATTATCCTTGACATCGTGCTCAATCACACCGGTAACTTCGGTGAGGAGAAGCTCTGCAAGCTGTTCGATCGTAACACTCAACTTCGCAACCAAGCTTACATCGATGCTTGTATGACCCCTACAGAAACTTTGGGTAGTGACTACCTGACCATCCTTCCAAAAGATCAATACCAGCGTCGTCTTACCATGATGAAGAATATGGATGGTCAGAACCGTGATATTCACAACTACTGGCATCATTATGGCCAGTTCAGCTGGGATGATCCAACCCGTTGGTGGGGTCAGATTGCCGGTGACTGTGTGGACCTCAATACAGAGAACGACGAGGTAGCTAAGTATCTCGTAGATTGCTATGGTCAGTTCATCAAGATGGGTGTGGATGGTTTCCGTATTGATACCTCCGGTCACATCTCACGACTCACTTTCAACCATCAGTTTGTTCCTCAGTTTGCTGCCCTCGGTAAGCAGTATGAGAATAAACGATTGAACAAGGCTCCTTTCTTTATGTATGGTGAGGTTTGTACCCGTGGTCACGATGCAACCTACAGAGGACAGGCAAATCTTTCTTGCTACTTCTATACATGGAAGTCTGATGAGAAATTGATGAGTCAGTGGGATGGAAGCCAAAGCTTCTGGGACAGTCAGGTATTGCCAGAGGGTTCTGGTCCTATAGGTCCTCAGGCACTCTGCTTGAAGGAGGAATTTGGAGGCAAGAAGAGCGAAAATGCCAAGATGATCAATGGTGCATGGCATGAGCCAGACCATACTGAGGCAAGTGGTTTCAATGTGATCGACTTCCCAATGCACTATAGCTACAATACAGCTAATGATGCATTCCGTATCGCTAAAGAAGATGAACTCTATAATGACGCTACTTACAATGTAGTATATGTTGATAGCCATGACTACAGTCCAGGTCCTAACGATACCAACCGTTTCGGTGGTACAGATGCTCAGTGGGCTGAGAACCTCTCTCTCTTGTTTACCTTCCGTGGTATTCCATGTATCTACTATGGTTCTGAGGTTGCTTTCAAACGCGGTGTAAGAATCGACCCAGGTCCTAACGGTCCTCTTTCTAACACTGGTCGTGCTTACTTCGGTGGTTATATCACAGGTGATGTAGAAGCATCAGACTTCGGTGAATACAAGGCTTCTGGTAATGTGGCTGCCTCATTGAATCATGATGTGGCTCAGCACCTCATCCGTCTGAACAAGATTCGTCAGGCTGTTCCTGCTCTCCGTAAGGGTCAGTGGACAACAGATGGTTGTAAGGCAACAGGTAAGAATGGTATCGCTTTCAAGCGTGCTACTAAGGATTGCTATGCGCTCGTAGCCCTCAATGGTGGTGCTACCTTCACAGATTGCCCTGCTGGTACTTATACCGACGTGGTAACTGGTAAGACTTATGAAGGTCCTTCTATCTCCGTAGAAGCTCCATCTACTCAGGGTCAGCTCCGTGTTCTCGTAAAGGACTGGAAGGATGGCAAGATCGGTGAGGATGGTGCTTTCATCTACGATACTACAGCTAAGTCTCTGGACGGTCAAGACTATGATGGTAATGAGGAGGCTGGTACAATTTGGAACGAGCAGGGCCCTATTCAGCCAGCAAGCGTTTCATTCTCACAGGCAGGTGGATCATTCCGTACTGAGACTATTAACCTGACAGTTACTCTCTCTGAAGACGCTAAGTCTGGTTGGTATCAGATACAAGGTCAGGATAAGGTGAACTTGACTCCTGGTGTGAGTGAGAACCTTACCATTGGCGACGGTATGAACTTTGGCGACACCAAGACTATTGAGTGGAGCGCAGAGGCCCAGGACGGTAAAGTAAAGAGCGGTAGCTTGACCTTCAAGAAGGTGGATCCTAATGCTTCTATCACGGTTTACGTACAGGCAGAAAATGCTCCTTTTATCTATGCTTGGTCAAAAGGTTCTTCTGTTAAGGAGTTGAAAGGTGCATGGCCTGGTACAAAGATGACAGAGTCTGAAGAAATCAATGGCGAAAAGTACTGGACTTGCGCTTTTGATGGCGTAGATAACTTCAATGTCATCTTGAATAATAATAGCGGTGCACAGTCTGGTGACATCACTGGTATCACAGGTGATATCTACCTGAAGTATGACGGCGGTGCAAATGCTCAGAAGATTGACGCTCCTGTCAATACTGCAGCTAAGGTGACTTTCAGCCCTAACGGTGGTGACTTCCAGAAGACTGTTTCCGTAACAGCAACATTGAGCAACAATGCCAAGAGCGGTTGGTATAAGATTGGTAATGGCGAGCAGGTAGCTCTTACTCCTGGTAAGCCATCAACCTTCACCCTCGGTGCTGACATGATGGAAGGCGAGAGCAAGACTGTAACTTGGAGCGCAACTAATGCAGATAACGAAACCAAGACTGGTTCTGCTACTTTCAACAAGATTAAAGAGGTAGTTATTCCTACTCCAACAGGTATCTTCGCTTACTTCCTCGCTCCTTCAGACTGGAATCAGGTAAACTGCTGGGCTTGGAATGGTTCTGAGAACTATACCGGTGGTAACTGGCCAGGTGTAGCATGTACCAAGATCGGTGTGAAGAAGAATGGTTTGGATGTCTGGATGTGGAAGTATGATGGCGATTTGACAACTGCTCCTACTATGATCATCTTCAACAACGGCGGTGGTCAGCAGACAAAGGATTTGAAATTCGAAAACGGTGCAGTTTATAACCTTGCCGGTAAGACCAATGAGTCTGTCTCAACAGGCATCAACCAGACTGTAGCAGCTCAGAAGGCTGGCGCAGTGAAGATTTACACCCTCACAGGTGTGAAGGTTGCCGAGGTAAGAAACGTTCAGGATGCTGAATACCTCTTGGCTCCAGGTGCCTACATCTGCAATGGCAAGAAGTTTGTTATCAAGTAATATTGAAATTTTAGTAACTCATCAATAGTAATAAGTTTTTTTAGCCCGATTCTGCTTCGTGAGAAGCGGAATCGGGCCTTTTTTATGTCCAAAAGGATAAATATTTATGTTCAAAAGGATAAATAAAGTAAATAATTTCTCATATTGCGATAACTTTGTGTAACTTTGTAGCGAAAATAAAAAACTGAAACGCAATGAAAATAGGAGATAAAGTAAGATTCCTGAGTGAGGTGGGAGGCGGCAGAGTCTCTGGCTTCCAGGGTAAGGACATCGTATTGGTGGAGGATGAGGACGGATTTGAGATTCCTACCTCTGTGCACGATGTGGTAGTGGTAGAGCAGGACGACTATGCCATGGGCAAGATGATATCTGCCAAGATGGAAGCCCAGCAGAAAGCCGAGGAGCATGCTGCCACCGAACTGCATCAGGACAGCAGAAGCATCAAGTCGATACTCAACGATCATGATGAGCAGACCGATATGCATGTAGACGAGTATGATGCTGCAGACAGGGAGATCACCTTCCGTGCTCCTGTGCAGGAACGTGAGGGAGGCAACAAACTGAGTTCATACCTCGCCTTTGTGCCTGTGGACATCAAGGAGATTACCCATACCCGCTTCGAGACCTATATTGTCAACGACAGCAACTACTATATACATTATTCTTATCTCGTGGCTGAGGGCAATGCCTGGACACTGAAGTCGGCTGGCGAGGTAGAGCCCAACACCAAGCTCTTCATCGAGGAGTTCGGCCGTGAGGTGCTCAATGACATGGGCCGCATCGGTGTTCAGTTGACCGCCTACAAGAAGGACAAGCCTTTCTTGCTGAAGCCAGCTATCGACGTACAGTTCCGCATCGACCCCGTGAAGTTCTACAAACTGCATGTCTTCGAGGAGAACGAATTCTTCGAGCAGCCTTCTCTGCTCTTCACCATTGTCGACAATGACGAGGTGGCACGCCCCTTGGTGGTAGACTCCAAGCGACTGAAGGAACAGATGTACAAGGACGAGAAGATCATTGCCCACGAGGGCAAGAAGAAACGTCAGAAGGATGACGGCACCCTCGTGATAGATCTGCATGCCGATGAGTTGTTGGAAACGACAGCGGGTATGAATGCTGCCGACATCCTGCATTATCAGCTCGATGTGTTCAAGAAGACCATGGACGAGAACAAGAAGAAAAAAGGACAGAAGATAGTCTTCATCCATGGCAAGGGAGAGGGTGTGTTGCGCCATGCCCTCGTTCATGAACTCAACTATCGCTATAAGTCGTGCACTTATCAGGATGCTTCCTTCCAGGAGTATGGATACGGTGCTACGCAGGTCACGATTAAGTAAAGTAACTTAACTTTCGCAAATGGTTCAAGTACGGGCTGAAGGCCTCAAAGCCAATATAAGCAGCACGCCCTGTAAGGGCAGAAGCTCTTAGCCCAGGGCATCGCCCTGGGTATAAAGGCAATCAGCAATGCGCCCTGTAAGGGCAAAAGCTTTATGTATTGCCTGGAGTTTTAAAGCTTTTGCCCTTACAGGGCGACAGATTTGCGCCCAAAACAACCCAGGGCGCTGCCCTGGGCTAAGAGCTTCTGCCCCTTCAGGGCGTGTTGCTTCTGTGAGTTTCTGTCCCTTCAGGGCGTGTCGCTTCTGTGAGCTTCTGCCCCTTCAGGGCGTATAGAGCATATTTACTAAAGTTCAATAAGGTAATATTAATTATGAAATACGGATTTATCAAGGTTGCCAGTGCCGTTCCGATGGTGAAGGTGGGCGACGTAAAATATAATGTAGAGCAGATAGAAAACCTCACCGTACAGGCAGAGGGAAAGGGTGTGGAAGTCATCGTCTTCCCAGAACTCTCGGTCACAGGTTACAGTTGTCAGGACCTCTTCAGTCAGAACCTCCTCTTAGAGGTGGCAGAGCAGGGCGTGATGATGCTGCTCGACTTTACACGCAAGCTCGACATCATCACCATCGTAGGAGCACCCGTAGTGGCAGGCGACCTGTTGCTCAACTGCGCTGTGGTGATACAGCAGGGACAGATATTAGGCATTGTGCCCAAGACCTATCTGCCCAACTACAGCGAGTTTTATGAGAAACGATGGTTTGCCTCAGCGCAAGACCTCTTGGAGACAGAAATACGGTTTGCCGGACACACGGTGAAGTTGACTCCCGACCTGCAGCTGTTCCGTACTTACGGCGGCGTGCGCTTCGGCGTGGAGATATGCGAGGACGTATGGGCGCCAGCCCCTCCCAGCAACAAGCTGGCGCTGGCAGGTGCCGACCTGATATTCAACCTCTCAGCCTCGGACGAGCTGATAGGCAAGCACAACTATCTGAAGAGTCTGCTGTCGCAGCAGAGTGCCCGCACCATGACAGGATATGTGTACAGTTCGTGTGGCTTCGGCGAGAGCACACAGGATGTGGTGTATGGCGGCAATGCCCTTATCTACGAGAATGGACAAATGCTTGAAGAAGGCGAGCGTTTCGCTACTGTATCACAGATGGTTACAGCACAGATAGACGTGGAGCGACTCCGCTCTGAGCGCCGCACCAACTCTACCTATGTCAATGCACAGCGCAACATCAAGTATTCGATACTCGACCATCAGTTTGGTATTCGCAACATCGAGGCATCACCAGCCGAGAACGACCGGGAGTTTGTGTTGGAGCGTCCTGTCAATCCTCATCCCTTCATTCCAACATCTGCCGATATGAAGGCATCGTGTGAGGAGATATTCAACATCCAGGTGATGGGACTTGCCAAGCGCATCGTGCACACCTGCGCCAAGACAGTGGTAGTGGGTATCAGCGGAGGTCTCGACTCTACCTTGGCCCTCTTGGTTTGTGTGAAGACCTTCGACAAGTTGGGAATGAACCGTAAGGGAATCGTGGGAGTCACCATGCCTGGTTTCGGAACTACCGACCGCACCTACAACAATGCCATCACGCTGATGGAGAGTCTCGGCATCACCATTCGTGAGATCAGCATTGCCAAGGCTGTGACCCAGCATTTCGAGGACATAGGACATGATGCCTCTGTGCACGATGTGACCTACGAGAACTCACAAGCCCGTGAGCGTACACAGATACTGATGGACCTTGCCAACCAGTTGGGAGGAATGGTGATAGGTACAGGCGACCTGTCGGAACTCGCCTTGGGATGGGCCACCTACAATGGCGACCACATGAGCATGTACGGTGTGAATGCCAGCATACCCAAGACCTTGATTCGCCACTTGGTGAACTATGTGGCAGAGAGTGGGGTAGACGAGCAGAGCCGCAACACCCTGCTCGATATCATCGACACACCTATCAGTCCGGAGCTGATACCTGCCGACGAGAATGGCAACATCAAGCAGAAGACCGAGGATCTTGTGGGACCATACGAGTTGCACGACTTCTTCCTGTATTACTTCCTGCGTTTCGGCTATCGCCCTGCCAAGATCTATCTCTTGGCAAAGAAGGCATTCATAGATACAGATGTACAGCGTGTGAAAATCAGCGACAATGATCCTGACAGCTATGATGAGGAAACCATCAAGAAATGGCTGAAGACCTTTGTGCGCCGCTTCTTCAACCAGCAGTTCAAGCGCAGCTGTCTGCCCGATGGTCCAAAGGTGGGAAGTGTGAGTCTGAGTCCCCGTGGCGACTGGCGCATGCCTTCGGATGCCAACTCCACTATCTGGCTGCAGGATGCCGAGAATCTATAGACAGCATAAACTCAGACAACTTTCATGGTTATCATCCTGACAATATTGGCTTACTTCGCTGTGTTGCTGCTCTTCAGCCGCCTCACATCGAGGCAAGCCAACAACAATACGTTCTATCGTGGCGACCGACGTTCGCCCTGGTACATGGTGGCTTTCGGAATGGTGGGAGCTTCCATCTCGGGCATCACCTTCGTCAGTGTGCCTGGCATGGCGATGCTGAGTGGCATGTCTTACCTGCAGATGTGCTTAGGCTTCATCGTGGGTTACTTCCTGGTGGCTTTCGTCCTGTTGCCGGTATATTATCGGTACAACCTCACCACCATCTATACCTATCTGCTCCACAGGTTGGGCAACCGTTCCTACAAGACGGGAGCTTCCTTCTTCCTGTTGTCGAAGATGACAGGAGCAGCCGTGCGCTTCTTCGTGGTGTGCTTCATCCTGCAGCACTTCGTGCTCGACAACATCGGTGTTCCCTTCTGGCTCACCGTGCCATCGATGGTGGTGCTCATCTGGCTCTATACACGCAAGGGAGGCATCAAGACATTGGTATGGACCGACACCTTTCAGACACTCTGCATGTTTGCCGCGCTTCTCCTTATTATATATAAGGTGACAGGACAACTCGGAATGACACCCACGGAGGCCATCGCAGCTATCAGCCAGGATGAACACTCGCGCATCTTTGTCTTCGACGACTGGGTGTCGCGACAGAACTTCTGGAAACAGTTTCTCAGTGGTATCTTCGTGGTCATCGTGATGACTGGTCTCGACCAGGACATGATGCAGAAGAACCTGACCTGCAAGACACTGCGTGAAGCCCAGAAAGACATGTGCAGCTATGGTTTCGCCTTCGTGCCAGCCAATCTGCTCTTCCTCTCCCTCGGTGTGCTGCTGATGATGCTGGCCAAGTCGCAGGGCATGGCCCTTCCCGAAAAGCCCGACGACCTGCTGCCTATGTTTGCTGCCTCAGGAGTCTTGGGATCTATGGTGACCGTATTCTTCACGATAGGAGTGGTGGCAGCCAGTTTCTCAAGTGCCGACTCAGCTCTTACCGCCCTTACTACCAGTGTATGCGTGGATATCTTCGGTCGCGATGAGGATGAAACCCTCCGCAAGAAGGTGCATCTCGCCGTGGCATTGATCTTCATGCTGTTCATCATTGGCTTTGGAGCCCTCAACTCGACGAGTGTCATCGATGCCATCTATATCCTGTGCTCCTATACCTACGGACCGCTGTTGGGACTCTTTGCCTTCGGACTGATGACCCACAGAAAGGTGAATGACCGTTGGGTGCCCTGGATATGTATCGCCAGTCCGCTGATATGTTTTGCCATCGATACACTGACCATGCAGTTCACGGGCTATAAGTTCGGCTATGAGCTACTGATGCTCAATGGCGCCCTGACCTTTGCCGGTCTGGGGCTGATACGAAAATAGAATATTCAATTCAATTAAACAATAATGAAAACAAAAATGGTATTAGCAGCTTTGTTGTTGGGAACAACAGCCGCTTTCGCCCAGCAGGACAAGTTGGGCTCTGGCATTGACAAGGCCAACATGGACCTGAGTGTCAAGCCAGGAACAGATTTCTATCGTTATGCCGCAGGCAACTGGATGAAGAATCATCCACTCGACGGAGAGCACCCTGACAATGGTGCCTTTACCGACCTGTTCGAACTGAACCAGAAGCGCATTCAGGACATCATCCTCGAATATGCTTCCAAGCCACAGCAGAAAGGCTCGCTCGGACAGAAGATAGGTTCACTCTACAATCTGCGCATGGACAGCGTTCGACTGAACAAGGAAGGATGGGCTCCTATCAAGCCTACTCTCGACCGCATCGCAGCTATCAAGGACCGCAGAGAGTATCAGTTGGTTACCGCTCAACTCGACTTCCGTGGCGAGGGTACGATGATGTATGGTATCGGTGTGGGTGCCGACCTTCGTGATGCAGCCAACAACCTGGTGGAAGTAGGACAGGCTGGTCTTGGACTGGGTGTGCGCGACTATTATCTGAATGACGACGACCAGACCAAGAAGATCCGTGAGGCTTACAAGACCTACATAAAGAAGCTCTTCCAGATGGTAGGCAACGACGAGGCTACTGCCGAGAAGAAGATGGAGGCTGTGATGGCCATTGAGACTCGTATCGCCAAGGCAAGCTACAGTCAGGTGCAGCTTCGTGACATCGACAAGAACTATCACAAGATGAGCTACAACCAGTTGGTGATCGACTATCCTGGTATCGACTGGGGCAATGTGTTCTTGGCATCAGGCTTCCCTGCCTTCAAGGACATCTGCGTGGCTCAGTCAGAGCCTATCCACGAGGTGGAGAAAATTCTTGCCGAGACATCTCTCGATGACCTGAAGACATACGCCGAGCTCAAGGTTATCTCAGGTGCCACCAGTGTATTGAGCGACGACTTCCGTGCCGTATCCTTCGAACTGAGCAAGGTGATGAGCGGTGTACAGCAGGACCGTCCTCGTTGGAAGCGTGCTGTGAGCAGCGTGAGCGGTGTCTTGGGCGAGGCCATCGGTAAGCTCTATGTAGAGAAGTATTTCCCTGAGAGCAGCAAGAACCGTATGCTCCAGTTGGTTCACAACCTGCAGACAGCCCTTGCGCAGCGCATCGACGAGGCTACATGGATGAGCGCCGCCACCAAGGCACAGGCAAAGGATAAGTTGGAGAACTTTATCATCAAGATAGGTTATCCAGACAAGTGGAAGGACTACAGCGGACTGCAGGTGGACGACAGTCTGTCACTCTATGAGAATATGGCAAACATCTCTGAGTTCTTCACCAAGGACGCCATTGCCCGTAAGGTGAACAAGCCAGTAGACAAGATGGAGTGGGGAATGACACCTCAGACCATCAATGCCTATTACAATCCTACCACCAACGAGATCTGCTTCCCTGCAGCTATTCTGCAGCCTCCTTTCTTCGACCCATCAGCTGACGATGCCATGAACTATGGTGCTATCGGTGGTGTGATAGGACATGAGATGAGTCATGGTTTTGACGATCAGGGCAGTCAGTTTGACAAGACCGGCAACCAGCACAACTGGTGGACGGCTGCTGATAAGAAGAACTTCGAGGCCCGTACCAAGGTGCTCGTCAACCATTTCAACACGATAGAGTTGGCAGGCAAGAAGGTAAACGGCCAGCTGACATTGGGTGAGAACATCGGTGACAATGGTGGACTGAATATCGCCTTCCGTGCTCTGCAGAACGTGATGAAGACAGAAAAACTTGGCGTAAAGGACGGTTTCACTCCTGAGCAGCGCTTCTTCCTGTCATGGGCTCGTGTATGGGCAGGCAATGCCCGTCCTGAGTATCTGCAGTATCTCATGACAGTGGATGTTCACTCTCCTAATGAGGCTCGTGTGAATGGTGCACTCCCAATGGTTGACGCATGGTACAAGGCTTTCGGTATCAAGAAGGGCGAAAAGCTCTATGTTCCAAAGAACAAGCGTGCCCATATCTGGTAAAAAGGAGTTGACTCCTGATATAAAAAATATCCTAAGTTACATTGACAATTAACTTAGGATTTTTTTTTTTATGTCTTTAAAGTGACACTCCCCCATTTGCCTGTACTGAATTTTACAAAAATATGGGCTTGTATCGTTTTTTCCAAAAAAATGAGTGATTTTTAAAAATAGCTTACTACAAAAATTAACTAAATTTGCAGCGTTCGAATCACTAAACAACTAATAACTTTTAAAACTAACTGAATTTAGAACTATGGCTACAGCTATTATACTCATCCAATTGGCCCTTGTACTGGCCCTGATCTTCATTGGCGCCCGTGTTGGTGGCATAGGTCTGGGAATCTATGGTATGGTGGGCGTTTTCATCCTCGTCTTTGTCTTCGGTCTGAAGCCAGGAAATCTGCCTATTGACGTGATACTCATTATTGTATCAGTCATCACGGCAGCCTCCACTTTGCAGGCAGCTGGCGGATTGGATTATTTGGTAGGTGTAGCAGCACGTTTCCTGCGCAAGCATCCTGAGAAGATAACATACTACGGTCCGCTTACCACATGGCTCTTCTGCCTCGTAGCAGGAACCGCACACACCAGCTATTCGCTGCTTCCTATCATCTCCGAGATAGCCACCAACTCTAAGATCCGCCCAGAGCGACCCCTCAGCGTGGCAACCATAGCCGCCTCCTTAGGTATTACCGGAAGTCCGGTATCGGCAGCAACGGCAGCCATCATCAGTACCGACTTGCTGGGTTGCAAGGGAGTAGAGCTGGGTACCATACTTCTGGTTTGTATTCCTGCTTCCTTCATCGCCATCCTGGTGGCAGCCTTGGTGCAGAACCACGTAGGAAAAGAATTGGTAGACGACCCTATATATAAAGAAAAGGTACGCGAGGGAATCATCAAGCCCGAGGAGGACAGCCGTCTTATCGACGAGATGATCAAGAATCCTAACCCACGCTCCAAGTATGCCGTGGTAGCCTTCTTGCTCGGTGTACTGGCGGTAGTCGTATTTGGCAGTTTCCCATCCCTTCGTCCTTCGTTCATGGTAGGCGACGAGATACACCGCGTGTCTATGCCCGAGACCATTGAAATTGTCATGATGGCAACAGCAGCCCTGATACTTCTTGCAGGCAAGGCAAAGGTACAGGATGCAGTGAAGGGTAACGTCTTCGGAGCAGGAATGAATGCCATGGTAGCCATTTTCGGTATTGCCTGGATGGGCGACACTTTCTTCAATGGACATTTGGATTTCTTCAAGGAGCACATCGCTACTGTGGTGACCCAGTATCCTTTCCTCTTCGCCATCGCTCTGTTCTTCATGTCGATCATGCTCTTCTCGCAGGCGGCAACAGTAAGAACCCTTTATCCCCTGGGTATAGGACTTGGCATCTCGCCTCTGGCACTCGTGGCAATGTTCCCTGCTGTCAATGGCTACTTCTTCTTGCCTAACTATCCTACAGAGGTGGCAGCCATCAACTTCGACCGTACAGGAACCACACGTATCGGCAGATTTGTTGTGAATCACTCCTTCCAGCTGGCTGGCTTCATCACAACCTTTGTCAGCATCGGCGTAGGATACCTTATTATCCAACTGCTTTAATGCGGGAGTGATAAATATATGTAAATCAGAGAGTTTATTAACAAATATATTAACCTAAATTAAAACCGATTGTTATGAATAAAAGATTTTTCTCATTAATGACACTCCTTTTGTTGGTAGTGGCATGTGCGTTTGCAAAACCTAAGGTACGTATTATCGCAACAGGAGGAACCATTGCTGGTGCAGGAACTTCAGCTACAGGTTCAGCATATACAGCAGGTCAGGTAGGTGTTCAGAGCTTGATAGCAGCTGTGCCTCAGATGCTTGATTTGGCCGACGTAACAGGCGAGCAGCTTGTTAATATCGGTTCACAGGATATGAATGACCAGGTATGGCTCAAGTTGGCTAAGCGTATCAACGAGTTGTTGAACAAGGAAGGATATGACGGCGTTGTGGTTACTCACGGAACCGACACCATGGAAGAGACAGCTTACTTCCTCAACCTGACTGTTCACAGCGACAAGCCTGTAGTACTCGTAGGTTCTATGCGTCCAAGTACAGGTATCAGCGCCGATGGTCCTGCCAACCTCTATGGAGCCGTTGCTGCAGCTGCAAGTCCTAACTCAAAGGGCCGTGGCGTGATGTGCTGTATGAACAACCTCTTGCTCGATGCAAAGGATGTCATCAAGACTCACACTACAGACTGCGCTACATTCCAGGGTGGTAACTATGGTAAGATTGGTTATATCTATGGTGGCGAGGCTATCTACAATCGCCAGGTAGAGAATCTGCACACCACAAAGAGCGAGTTCAGCGTAGAGGGTCTTACTGAGTTGCCAAAGGTAGGTATCGTTTACGGTTACTCCAACTGCTCTCCACTTCCTTTCAAGGCTTTCGTTGACGCCAAGTATGCTGGTATCGTATTGGCAGGTGTAGGTGACGGTAATTTCTATAAGGACGTATTCGACGAGGCTCTCAAGGCACGCCAGAAGGGTATTCTCGTAGTTCGTTCAAGCCGCGTTCCTACAGGTCCTACATGTCTCAACGGCGAGGTAGACGACACCAAGTATCAGTTTGTTGCTTCTTTGGCTCTCAACCCACAGAAGGCTCGCGTACTCTTGATGCTTGCTCTTACCAAGACCCACGACTGGCAGAAGATCCAGGAGTACTTCCAGAAGTATTAATTTTTCACACTCTCTGATTTCCAGTTCCTCCTGAGCCTCTGTCTAAGAGCAGGGAGGAACTACCAAGAGGGAACAATTTATCTTATTATTATAAACCTTAATACAAAACCTAAAGATTATGAAGAAGATTATAATGATGTTTGCAGCGCTTGCCATGACAATGGGAGCTAATGCACAAGGAAACAATATCGGCATGGGTGGTGGCGACGGTGATATTCAGTCAATTCACGAGCGCATAACCAAGTTGGAGAAGAAGAACGATATGTTCAATCTCTATTTCAACTATGCAGCTTCATTCCAGGCAGAGCACAACAGCCTTTCTGATGAATGGGGCACTAAGTTTGCCAACAAGCAGTTGCGTATCGAGATCAAGGGTAACTTGACCGACAAATTGTACTATCGTTTGCGTCATCGTCTGAACAAGGCTACTGACGCCAAGGGTGAGGACAACTTCGCTAAGGCTACCGATATTATGATGGTAGGTTACAACTTCAATGACAAGCTCTCTATCTCGGGAGGTAAGATGTGCCAGATCTGGGGTGGCTTCGAGTTTGATGAGAACCCAATGTACATCTATCAGTATTCAGACATGGTAGACTACATGGATAACTTCATGGCCGGTGTTACCGTGAGCTACAAGCCAATACCTACTCAGGAAATCGCAGTCGAGATCAGCAATTCTTACAATGGTAAGTTCGCAGATGAGTATGGTGACGAGGCAGTTGTTGTCAACAATGACGAGGCTCATGCTCTCCAGAAGTCAAAGAATCCTCTTACCTATATCATCAACTGGAATGGTAGCTTCTTTGATGGCAAGTTGAACACCCGTTGGGCATGGGGTCTTCAGACACAGGCCAAGGGCAAGTACAGCCGTATGCTCACTCTCGGTCAGCAGCTCAATCTGCCTAAGTTCCAATGGTACTTCGACTATATGGGCGCATTTGACGACCTCGACCGTCTGAAGATTGCTACCAATGAGTTGAGAGACGCATTGGTTGGCGGTGATGCTCCCGGTAATGTTTATCTGGGCAAGGTACACTACAACAGCTTTATCACAAAGGCCAACTGGCAGTTTGCTCCAAGTTGGAACTTAATGCTCAAGGGCATGTACGAGACAGCAAGTGTAACAAAGATGGAGCAGTTCAAGAACTACCGCAAGAGCTTCGGCTACATGGGCAGCATCGAATATTATCCAGCTAAGCAGCAGGATTTCCGCCTCTTCTTGGCATACGTAGGCCGTAAGTACGATTACAGCACAAAGTGCGGTTTGAAGGACTACAATACCGATCGCATCGAACTTGGTTTCATGTATCGCATCAAAGCTTACTAAATCATTTTTCCAGTCTTATTAGAAACAGTGGGAGCTGAAGGGGAAACCCTCCAGCTCCTTATTGTATAAATCTATCGGCTAATTCTTATCTATGATGTTCAGGGTAAAACTTAACTCTTTGGTATAAACAAAAGTTTTCGACCGTACAGGTCGAGTTTCTTTCCGACGATGTTTGCTGAATAGAAAAAGCCTCGAAATGAAAGCGGCTTCGATAGTCAATGAAGCCTATTTCGTAGAGCAATGAAAGCGGCTTCGTAAGCAGTTGTAGCCTATTGCATTCTGATAGAAACTATAGGTTGTGGTTTAATCAATTATATAGATATATTTTTATTTTTTGCCCTTTTTCTTGTTTTTATCCTCTTTTTCTTTGTCCTTACTCTTTTTCTTAATACCCAGCAGGTCGCGAAGATTGAAGAAGTCTTTCTTCATGATGAGACCCACACCCTGGGTGTTCAGACTGTTGCGTGTAAAGTAGCGGTCGTTGGTCTGATTGTAGACGTGAATCGAGAGGTTGCCGTTAGGGAAGATGAGGTAACGCAGGTCGAAGTCGCCGATGAAGCTCTGTGTGGCGTTGGCGTTGTCGCGATAACCAAATTGTCCGTTGAAGAGCAGACGGTTGTTGAGCAGTCGTCCGCTCAGAATGCCTTCGTACTCTGCATTGTTGAATCCCTCGTTGCCTGTCGAGATGTTGGCTCCGAAGTTCCAGTTGCTGCTGTTGACGAAGCTCGACAGCACGTTGTTTATCTGCTGAGAGATGGTTCCGCTCAGCAAACTCTGCATCGCCAGTGAGGTCTGACTCTGTTGAGATGCGTCCTCGCTTGTCTGGTTGTTCTTGGTCTGCGTGTAGAATCGTCCTATGCCGAGAAGGTAGAGCACCTGCTGGTTCATCTCTTCCTGCGAGTTGATGACGGAGTAAATCATCTGTTTGGCGTCACTGTTTACCGTTGGCAGGTCCATGGAGAAGTCTACCTTCGGAGCGCCTGGTGTGCCGGTGATGTCCATGAGGCAGTCTACACGGATGTTGTTGCTGGAGAAGGAGCGTCCGATGCTCAGATCGCTCAGCGGCACTCCATTTACGGTGTATTTAGCCTGCAGATTGAGCGGAGCGTTATAGGGGTCGCCTCCGAAGGCGATAGTGCCTCCAGGCTGGAAGTCGAAGTCTTTCTTGATGATGTTCTGGATGGTGAGTTTATACTGTCCGTGATCCACCACGTAGTTGCCAAACATGTCGAGTCCGCCCTTGTTGTAGTAGTTGGCTCTGATCACTCCGTTGCCGTTGAGGGTGATGTAGTCGCCTGTCTGGTCGTCCATCATCAGCTTGAGTGTGAGGTTGGGGTTGGTGTTGACGAGGAAGTTGATGCGCATGTCCGACGAGAAGTCTGAGCTGCTGTCTTTCTTCTTGTCCTTGTCGCTGTCGGGCGAATAGGGTCTATAAATATAAGGTGTGGCGTCGTTCCAGTGGATGAAACTTCCTGCGCTGATGGCGTCGGGGCTTGCCACATTGTAGACGAAGATGGAGTGGGGCTCTGGAGTCGCATCGATGTCGATGATTGTCTCGCCGCTCTTGCCGTGAATGCCCACGGTGCCGGTGGCGAAGACGGTTCCATAGAACGTGTCGTCGCCAAACTCGTGTGTGTCGAAGCCTAAGAAATTGTTGGCGTCGATGTCGAGGTCGTAGCTCAGGCGGGTGAGGTGCTTGTGGTGTATTCCTCCTCTGATGAGCGCAAAGTGGCTGTGCTTGCCGTTGTAGTGGCTGTCGTAGATGGAGTCGCCTTCAAACTGGATGTCGTCGGGAATGGCGTGAGCGCGCAGATGGTTGAAGGTGTAGTCGGTGCCGAGCTGTTTCATGTGCATTCTGCCGTGTGCCACGACGTCGCCCACGAGGTTGATGTTTTTCAGGTCGCCCACGACGTTGAGCTTGCCCTTGCACCATGCCTCCACATTGTTCAGGAAGCTGCCGCAGAAGTTCTCCATGAACTTCAGGCTTGTGTTGTGGGCCTCGATGCCCAGGTCTATGTAGTTGCGCTTGGGCGATACGTATCCGTTGATCACGGTGAGGTGCTCGGGGCCGTCCTCTGCCGTTGCGTCGATGTTGATTTGTCCTTCCTGGTTGTCGTAGGCTGCCTTGGCATGAAGGGTTCCCAAGGGGCCGTTCTCGAAGACAAAGTCCTTGACGTCGAGGTTGGCGTAGGCCTCCGGAGTCTGGAAGATAGACTTCACCACGGCCTTGCCCGAAGCTTTTCCGGCAAAGTCGACCGAGTGGAAGTTGACCAGGTTGAGGATATAGGCTACGTCGACATCCTTCAGGTCGGCTACGATGGAGTCGGTGGCCTGGGGTGTGGCTTTTCCGTTGATGATGATGTGCTGGTCGCCATGTGAGAAGTTAAGCATGTCGACGGTCAGTTCATTCTTTCTGTATATGATGTCGGCAGGGTTGAGAAGCCATTTTTTCTCTCCGAGCATGATTTCTGAAGGGTTCACCGTGACGTGGACACCCGTAGCTCCGTTGTCGGAAGTGAAGAACTGTGTCCTGGCGTCAATCTTTCCCGTGATGGGCAGTTTGCTCGACTGGTTGGCATAATAGAGCAGGGTGGACAGGTTGTTATCGGCTGCCGCTGCGCGTAGCCTGTAGACTGGAGCTTTCTCGTAGGGAAGTCCCTGGCTGATGCGTGCTTCCATCTTGAGTGAGTCGCCTATGGTGTTGAGCTCGATGTTGGCATCGTGGAATGCTGATCCATCCCAACTGAAGTTGGGCGCATTGATGTAAAGATTGACGTTCTTCTCGGCATCTGAGATGTTGCCGTTGATGTGTACGGGCAGGCTGAGCGACAGGGGCAGTCCGAACATGCGCTGCAGCACTTCGGCAGATGTGATGTTGGCCTGCAGGGTAAAGTCGTTGTAGCCCTTGGCTGCATGCTTGCTGATTCCGGGAATGGTAGGCAGCTTGTCGGCCACTAATCGCATGATGCTTCCATAGATTGTGGTCAGGTCGTATTGGCCACGTGCATAGAGACTTACGAAGGGCGCTTCTATGTCGAGATGACCTTCCTTGCCCTTGTTGTTGGCGCTGATGCTGATGTTGTCGAGACTGTAGGAAGGGTCGTGCATCTTTATGCCCAAGACTGTGGGACGGAGATGGTTGATGGCAGCATCGAGCGCATACAGGCGCGAACCTAAGTGGTAGTCCCCTTTGACGGACAGGTTGACGTTAGGGTCGGCGATGGAGGCTGTTCCGCGGAGGGTCTTCATATCGTAGTCGCCATCTATTTCTATGTTGTGGAAGTCGTAGTTGCCATAGTCAAATCGTGCTATGTTCCCCTTGGCAAAGATGTGCTTCATGGTGCCATGAGCGTCGATTCTGGCTTCTACGGTTCCCAACTTGCGGTTGTCGAGAATGCGACCCAAGTTCACGCCACGGGTGTCAACAGAAGCCTTGATGCGGTCATCGTTTTTGACGGCCTGCAGGCTTATGTTGCCAGCATCGGTCTCTATGTTGCCCTTGGCAGAGAGGACCTTTTCGTAGCCCTTGGCCTTGCCGGTAAGGTGGATGGTGCCCAATCGCTGGATTTCCTTTGGTATTTTCACCTTGCTGCCTAAGTTCTCGGCCAGGAATTCCACGCCGGCAGGGCTGAGGTTCAGGTTGGCGATGTCGGCATTCCAGGCTGGATGGCTGCTTGCATGGCTGTAGCTGCCCCGAGCCTGAAGATTGATGCTGCCGCTGCCTGTACGGAGGTTGAGCGAGGGGACGGATATTGACTTGGCTGTGCCCGAGAAACGGGAACTGACAAACACCGCATCGTCGAAATGGCGCAAAGCCGGCACCAGACTTGCCACGTCGGCAAATGTGATCTTCGACTGTTGGATGCCTCCCTTGAAGCGCAGGCTCTCAGGAATGAATCTCTTGCCCTCAAAGCGATAAGTGGCCTTCAGGTCGTCGAGCACCAACTCGGAGCGTGGCATGAGCAGACGGAACTCCTTGAGTGTGGCTTTCTGCCTGTCGGCTTGCAGCTTGAAGTGAAGTGACTGTAGTTTGAAGCCTGATTTGTCCTTAAATGATAACTTCTTGAGCAACAGGTCGATGCTGTTGTCGGTTACATGATTTAACAGAATGTGTGACGAGAGTTCGCTCACCCTGATGTGCTGGGGCGAGAAGACGCCGCTTCGGGGAGCCACGTCGCGCTGGTTGTAGGCGATGGCGCCTCGGCGGATGATGAGACTTCCGATGTGCAGGTCAAGAGGCTTGTGCTGGGTGGTGTCCTTGGAAGCCAACGAGTCGAGTACAAACTGGAAGTTGGCTGGGCTTTTGGCTGTCTGGCGGTAGAGGTTGGCACGCAGACCGAAGATTTGTGCAGACGAGACGGAAATTTTGCCCTGTGTAGCAGCCATGTAGTCTATCTTGGCCGACAGACGGCTGGCATAAATGAGACTGTCGCCCTGCTGGTCGTACATCATCACGTCGTCGATGATGATTCGGTTGAAGAAGCCCAGGTTGACTTTTCCTACTTCCACCTTGGTGCCGAATTTGTCGGCAAGAGCCTCTGCCACCTCCTTGCCCAAGAAGGTCTGTACTGATGGCAAGTGCATCAGTACGATGAGCAGCAAATAGAGGACGATAAGTGTCCAGATGATGCCGTTACATATATGTTTGAACTTCTTCAAATGTGAATATTTTTTGAAAATTGGTACAAAATTACATTATTTTTGCGTCAAAATCGAATAAAACTACAGAATTTCTTTTCCCACTCACATTTTTTTGCTATTTTTGCACCACTATTCAGCACTTTTAAAGGAAAATCAGTAATAAAAATACCATCAGCAGATAAGAAATAGAAAGACGGCATCATCGCGCTTGCCGAACCATGCAAAAAAGTGAGAATATAAAGTATAATAATTAAAATATAAAAAGTTTATGTAGTTATGGCAGATGTAATCAAGTTACGTAAAGGACTGGACATCAACCTGAAAGGTAAAGCCTCAATGGATGTGACGCTGCAGGTGAAGCAGGCAGAGGAGTATGCTCTCGTGCCTGATGCTTTCGTGGGCGTTACTCCTAAGGTGGTTGTGAAGGAAGGTGTTCATGTCAATTCGGGCGATGCGCTGTTTGTCAACAAAGCATGTCCTGAGGTGAAGTTTGCCTCGCCCGTGAGCGGTACTGTGACCGCCATAGAAAGAGGTGAGCGCAGAAAGGTGCTCTGTGTGAAGGTGAAAGCCGACGCTGAGCAGCAGGCTACCGATTTCGGTAAGAAGAATGTGGATGTTTTGGACGGAGAAGCTGTAAAGAATGCCTTGCTTGAGGCAGGTCTCTTCGGATACATCAACCAGTTGCCTTATGCTGTGTCCACTACTCCCGACACCAAGCCTAAGGCAATTTTTATTTCTGCACTTCGCGACATGCCTTTGGCTTCTGACTTCGAGAAGGAACTCGAAGGGAATGAGGATGCTTTCCAGGCTGGTTTGACAGCCTTGAGCAAGGTGGCTAAAGTCTACTTGGGTGTTGGAATCAATCAGCACAGCCATGCGCTTGAGGAGGCAAAGAATGTGGAGGTCAATGTGTTCGACGGTCCTTGTCCTGCTGGTAATGTAGGAGTACAGGTCAACCATATCAACCCGGTCAACAAGGGCGAGGTGGTATGGACAGTAGACCCATCGGCTATCATCTTCTTCGGTCGTCTTTTCCTTACTGGCAAGGTGGATCTTCGCAAGAAGGTGGCTGTGGCAGGAAGCGAGATAAAGACTCCCGGTTATGCTGAGGTCTTGGTAGGAACACCTTTGAGCGCTTTTGTAGCCGACCAGTTAAAAGCTACTGAACATGTGCGACTTATCAATGGCAATCCTCTTACAGGCGTGCAGACTGATATGGCAGGCTTCGTAGGTGGACATACATCTGAGATAACTGCCATCCCTGAGGGCGACGACAAAGACGAGATGCTGGGCTGGATACTTCCACGTACCAGTCAGTTCTCTACATCACGTTCTTATTTCTCCTGGCTCTTTGGCAAGAAGAAGGAGTACGACCTGGATGCCCGCGTGAAGGGTGGCGAGCGCCACATGATCATGAGTGGCGAGTACGACAAGGTGTTGCCAATGGACATCTTTGGAGAGTACCTCATCAAGGCCATCATTACCGGCGACATCGACAAGCAGGAGCAGCTCGGAATCTATGAGGTGAGTCCTGAGGACTTTGCCGTAGCTGAGTTTGTAGACAGTTCTAAGCTCGAGCTCCAGAAGATTGTACGCGATGGCTTGAACACCTTGCGTAAGGAGAATGCTTAATTGTAATAATGAATAAAAAAATGAGTGCATTAAGAAATTATCTCAACAAGATAAAGCCCAACTTCCAGAAGGGAGGTAAGCTTCATGCCTTCGAGAGTGTCTTTGAAGGCTTCGAGAGTTTCCTGTACGTGCCTAACACGACAGCGAAGAGCGGAGCCCACATTCACGACGCCATAGACTCGAAGCGCATCATGAGCTTTGTGGTAATCGCCCTGATTCCTGCTTTGCTCTTCGGTATGTATAATGTGGGTTACCAGAACTATCAGGCAGCCGGAACATTGGCAACAGCCAGTTTCCTCGAGGTTTTCGGTTTCGGATTCTTGGCTGTCCTTCCTAAGTTGCTCGTCAGCTACATTGTGGGTCTCGGCATTGAGTTTGCCTGGGCACAGTGGAAGCACGAGGAAATCCAGGAAGGCTATCTCGTCAGCGGTATCATCATCCCATTGATTATTCCTGTCACTACACCGCTCTGGATGCTTGCCCTGGCTTGCGCCTTTGCTGTTATCTTCTGCAAGGAGATCTTCGGTGGTACGGGTATGAATATCTTCAATGTGGCTGTAGGTGCCCGTATGTTCCTCTTCTTCTCATATCCATTGGCTATGAGTGGTGATAAGGTTTGGGTGGCTAAGGATGCTATCTTCGGTTTGGGTAACACCCTGCCTGATGGCTTTACTGCTGCTACTCCTCTCGGTCAGCTGGCTCAGGGCAGCATGCCTTCAGCTAGTCTCTGCGATTCTATCCTCGGTTTCATTCCTGGCTGTATCGGTGAGACTTCAGTCATCGCCATCGCCATCGGTGCCATCATCCTTCTCTGGACAGGCATCGCATCCTGGAAGACCATGGGCTCTGTATTCGCAGGCGGCATCGTGATGGCGCTTATCTTCCAGGCTCTCGGTATGACTCCTATCGCCTGGTATGAGCACATCGTGCTGGGTGGTTTCTGCTTCGGTGCCGTGTTCATGGCTACCGACCCTGTAACTTCAGCCCGTACCGAGAAGGGTAAGTACTTCTACGGATTCTTCATCGGTGCCATCGCCGTTATCGTACGTGTGATGAACCCAGGTTATCCAGAGGGTATGATGCTCGCTATCTTCTTCGGCAACATGTTTGCTCCACTCATCGACTACTGTGTAGTTCAGAGCAACATCTCTCGCCGTGCTAAACGTGCTATTAAATAATGTAGGAGGAATGTAGATATGAAGACAAATTCAAATAGCTATACTATTATCTATTCGGTTATCATCGTGGTAATCGTGGCATTCCTGCTCGCGTTCGTGTCTTCTTCGCTGAAGGCAACACAGGATGCCAACGTGGCTCTTGATACTCAGAAGCAGATTCTGAACTCCCTGAACCTGCGCGACCTTGACAACGCTACTGCGGCTGCCAAATATAAAGAGGTGGTGAAGGACGAGAAGGAGAAGGACGGCATGAAGTATTACGAGTGCGAGATTGATGGTCAGAAGAAGACCGTATATTCCGTGAAGGGTATGGGTCTCTGGGGCGGCATTTCAGGCTTCATCGCCGTGGATGCCGACAACAACACCATCTATGGCGTATATTTCAACCACGAAGGCGAGACTGCCGGACTGGGTGCTGAAATCAAGGACAACCTGAAGTGGCAGCAGAAATTCCAGGGCAAGAAGATTCACAAGGATGGAGTAGAGGGCATCGCTCTGGGCGTTGAGAAAGACGCTCCTGCCGGCGACCCTAACAATGTGGATGCCGTTACCGGTGCTACATTGACATCCGACGGTGTGGATGCCATGCTCAAGGAAGGTCTTGCTAAATTCATTAAATAATTAAGCGAAATTATGGCATTATTTAGTAAACAAAATAAGGAGGCATTCATCAAGCCACTGAACGGCGACAACCCTGTCCTCGTCCAGGTGCTTGGTATCTGTAGTGCCCTGGCTGTTACTTCCCAGCTGAAGCCAGCCATTGTGATGGGACTTGCCGTTACTATCATCACGGCATTCTCTAACGTGATTATTTCCATCATCCGCAACACCATCCCTCAGCGCATCCGTATCATCGTCCAGCTGGTGGTAGTTGCTGCCCTGGTTACCATCGTGAGCCAGGTGCTGAAGGCTTTCGCCTACGACGTGAGCGTGCAGCTCTCAGTGTATGTGGGTTTGATCATCACCAACTGTATCCTGATGGGTCGTTTGGAGGCGTTTGCCATGATGAACAAGCCTTGGCCTTCATTCCTCGATGGTGTAGGTAATGGTTTGGGTTACGCCCTCATCCTCGTGATTGTGGGTGCTGTTCGTGAGTTCCTGGGCCGCGGCTCTTTGCTCGGTTTCCAGCTGATTCCAGAGGGAGCTTACAACTTCGGATATGTTAACAACGGTATGATGACCATGCCAGCCATGGCGTTGATTCTCGTTGGATGTGTAATCTGGGTACATCGTGCCTATATTTATAAGGAGGAGAAGTAAGATGGAGCACGCAATAAGTTTGTTTTTCCGTTCGATTTTCGTCGATAACATGATCTTCGCCTACTTCCTGGGTATGTGTTCATACTTGGCAGTATCCAAGAACGTGAAGACCTCTTTGGGCCTGGGCTTGGCAGTAACCTTCGTGTTGCTCATCACCGTGCCTGTAGATTACCTGTTGCAGACCAAGGTGCTCAGCGCCGACGGCATTCTGGGTGTTGACCTCACTTACCTGAGCTTCATCCTCTTCATCGCCGTCATCGCCGGTATCGTGCAGCTGGTCGAGATGATTGTAGAGAAGTTCTCACCATCGCTCTATGCAGCGCTGGGTATCTTCCTGCCATTGATTGCCGTAAACTGTGCCATCATGGGTGCATCGCTCTTCATGCAGCAGCGCATCCTGATGGATCCTGCCAATACTCAGGCTATCACCTCTGTATGGGATAGCATCGTTTATGCCGTAGGTTCCGGTCTGGGTTGGACTCTCGCCATCGTCCTGATGGGAGCCATCCGCGAGAAGATGCAGTATTGCGACGTGCCAAAGCCATTGCAGGGACTCGGCATCACATTTATCACAGTAGGCCTCATGGCAATGGCTATGCTTTGCTTCTCAGGCTTGAAAATCTAAAATAGGAGGACTATAGATATGGGTAATACATCATTTATATTGGCTAGTATCGGAGTTTTCCTCGTGGTGATTCTCCTGCTGGTTATCATCCTGCTCGTGGCTAAGAAGTATCTGAGCCCTAGCGGAAATGTAAATATCGAAATCAATGGCGACAAGACCATCAACGTGCCTCAGGGCAGCAGTTTGATGACTACGCTGAATGAGAACGGCATCTTCCTGCCTTCTGCCTGCGGCGGTAAGGCAAGCTGTGGCCAGTGTAAGGTTCAGGTGCTCGAGGGCGGCGGCGAGATTCTCGATTCTGAGAAGCCTCACTTCACCCGCAAGCAGATTAAGGACCACTGGCGTCTGGGATGTCAGTGCAAGGTGAAGGGCGACCTGAAGATCAAGGTGCCTGAGAGCGTGATGGGCGTGAAAGAGTGGGAGTGCGAGGTTATCTCCAACAAGAACGTTTCATCATTTATCAAGGAGTTCAAGGTGGCTTTGCCTCCAGGCGAGCACATGGACTTCGTTCCGGGTTCTTACGCTCAGATCAAGATTCCTGCATACGACTGCATCGATTACGACAAGGACTTCGACAAGGATCTCATTGGCGAGGAGTACATCGGAGCATGGAAGAAGTTCAACATCTTCTCTCTCAAGGCTCACAATCCAGAGCCTACCGTTCGTGCTTACTCTATGGCGAACTATCCTGACGAGGGTGATATCATCACTCTTACCGTCCGTATCGCCACAACTCCATTCTTGCCACGTCCACAGGTAGGATTCCAGAACGTACCAACAGGTATCGCTTCTTCTTACATCTTCTCATTGAAGCCAGGCGACAAGGTAATGATGAGTGGTCCTTACGGCGACTTCCATCCTAACTTCACATCAGGCAAGGAGATGATCTGGATTGGTGGTGGTGCCGGTATGGCTCCATTGCGTGCGCAGATTATGCACATGACCAAGACATTGCACACCACCGACCGTGAGCTTCACTTCTTCTACGGAGCGCGTGCATTGGGTGAGGCATTCTTCCTGGAAGACTTCTGGGAGCTTGAGAAGGAATTCCCTAACTTCCACTTCCATCTTTCACTCGACCGCAAGGACCCAGTGGCAGATGCTCAGGGCGTGAAGTACTACGAGGGATTTGCTGTCAACTGCATCCGTGATACCTATTTGAAGGATCACGAGGCTCCTGAGGATTGCGAGTACTATCTCTGCGGACCTCCAATGCTGATCAAGACTGTTACTGATTATCTCGACAGTCTCGGCGTAGACCAGGAAAGTATCATGTATGATAACTTCGGATAAAGCAAACAAGCATTAGTATATAGGTAGTAAGCCTATAGGTAATAAACAATACAAAGCCGCTGAATTTCAGCGGCTTTGTTGCATTTTGTAGGAGTGGTGTTAACAGCCAGGCTCTTACTTCCTTTGTTTCTTATTCTTTCCCTATTTCTTCCACTTCTTGTCTTTCTTTAAATTCTTTAACTACAACAAGTGCGATTATTCATCAAAAAAATGTACCTTTGCTGAAGTTTTCGCATATAAAAATGGATGGAGGGTGTCGTGAGACTGTACTCCATCTTTCATTTAGCCAAATGGCTTATGCTTTTTAGGTATTAATCGTAAAAATAAATAAAATGAAGATACAACCTGAAGAACAATATAAGTTTTTGAAAATATCCTTGCCCGATGGCGTTTTTGCCAACGAGCATTCGGTGTTGTTGCATGCCTGCTGTGCTCCCTGTTCGGCAGCCATCGTGGAGTGTATGTTGCGCAACGGTATACGCCCTACCGTATATTTTTCCAATTCCAATATCTATCCTCAACAGGAGTTTGATATTCGAAAGCATGAGCTTATCCGCTTTCTGCAACAGCAGAATGTGCCCTACGTGGAAGACGAGTACGACCATGCTGACTGGAAAAAGGCTATAGCCGGACTGGAGAATGAGCCGGAAAGAGGATCACGCTGTTCGGTGTGTTTCCAGTATCGGTTGCATCATGCAGCCTGCTATGCCCAGGCGCATGGTTTCAAGTGGCTTACTACTACGTTGGCTTCCTCGCGCTGGAAGAACATCCGACAGATAGATACTGCGGGAATGGTGGCTGTGAGCGACTGTCCCGACGTGGAATGGTGGAGTCAGAACTGGCGAAAAGGTGGTTTACAATTAAGGCGCAGCGAGCTGCTGCGCCTCAATGAGTTTTATAATCAGTTGTATTGTGGCTGCGAGTTCAGTCTTGCCGCTTCGGAAGCGATGCGGAATCAGGACGAGTGATTCTTCTGACAGCCATTCATGAAAAGCTGTTTATGACAAGCCTGTAATCTCGCCATTCACCACGTCGATGCGCTCGGCTTGTGGTGACTTGGGGAGTCCAGGCATGCGCATGATAGGGCCTGCAATGACTACTATCATCTCGGCACCCATGTTCAAGGTAATGTCTCTTACGTGAAGTTCGAAGCCCTCGGTAGGTCCATAAGCCTTGGCGTCGGTAGAGAAACTATACTGAGTCTTAGCAATGCAGATAGGGAAGTGGGCTACACCCAGCTTCTTAATCTCTTCGATCATGGCCTGGGCCGATTCGCTTAGTGTCACGCTGCCTGCGCCATACAGACGGAATGCCACGTCCTCTATCTTTTGCAGGACAGGCTCATCGTCGTTGTAGGTCAACTGCAATGGGGCTGAAGGACGCTCGTCGATGGTCTTCACTACCAGTTCTGCCAGTTTCATGGCTCCCTTGCCGCCTTCTGCAAAGGCGCTGTTTACGGCAAAACCGCAGCCCATTTCCTCGCAATGCTTGCGAAGTACCTCTATCTCTTCATCTGTATCCGTAGCAAACTTGTTGAATGCAATCACTACAGTCTGACCGAAGCTTTGCATGTTGCGCACGTGCTTGTCGAGGTTCCAGTATCCATTCTCCATTCCCTGGATGTTAGGCTTCTTGATGTCTTCGAGAGCCACACCGCCATGCATTTTGAGAGCTTGCAAGGTTACAACCACTACGGTAAGCGCTGGTTGTAGACCTGCTTTACGGCACTTGATATTGAAGAACTTTTCCGCACCTAAGTCGGCACCGAATCCTGCCTCAGTAATCGCATAGTCACCATATTCGAGTGCCGCAGCTGTAGCCATTACCGAGTTGCAGCCATGAGCAATATTGGCGAAAGGTCCACAGTGGACAAAGGCCGGAGTTCCCTCGGTGGTCTGTACCAGGTTAGGACTCAAGGCATCGAGCAGCAAGGCGACAATACTTCCGCCTACGCCCATGTCTTTCACTCTGAAAGGTTTGTCGTCCTCGGTAATGCCGAGCAGAATATTGTCTATGCGACGGCGAAGGTCGTCCAAACTTGTCGCAAAGCACATAATCGCCATGATCTCAGAGGCTGGAGTGATGTCGAAACCTGTCTGAGTCTCTATGCCGTTCTTTTCGCCTAAGCCCGTGATAATCTGTCTCAAGCCACGGTCGTTGATGTCCATGACACGGCGCCAAAGTATTTTCTTCAGTTTGAAACCTTCTGCCTCGTGCTGGAAACGATAGTTGTCCAACAGGGCTGCTATCATGTTGTTGGCTGCTGTAATGGCATGGAAGTCGCCAGTAAAGTGAAGGTTGATCTTGTCCATTGGCAATACCTGAGCATAGCCGCCACCTGCAGCTCCACCCTTCATGCCGAAGCAAGGTCCTAAGGATGGCTCACGAAGTGCCAATACAGCCTTCTTGCCAATCTTGTGCATTCCTAATGCCAAGCCTACTGACACAGTGGTCTTACCGTTGCCAGCCTTCGTAGGACTGATGGCTGTAACGAGGATAAGATGATGATTCTTAAACTTTTTCTTGTCAATAATGTTGGTAGAAATCTTGGCTATGTATCGGCCGTAGTTCTCAACCAGGTTCTCGTTGATTCCCAATTCGGCAGCTATGTCGTTAATGGGACGTAGTTTTACCGATTTGGCTATTTCTATATCTGTCAGCATATGAATAATATGTTTTTGTTGCTGCAAAGGTACTCAAAATAATTGATATAAAATCAAGATGTTCGTGAAATAATTCAATAAAGGTTGAAAGAAGGATATAAAAGTATGAAAAATAAACATAAATCTCTGATTTGACTTCTTTTGTTTCTGAAATTAATTGTATCTTTGCAGAAAATTAGCTGTATTAACATGAAATCGAGTAATCATACCGTATTGTTTATTTGTTTGGGTAATATTTGCCGTTCGCCTGCTGCCGAAGGCATCATGAAAGCCAAGGTGGAGGAGAAAGGACTGGCCAGTCAGTTCTATATTGATTCTGCTGCCATTGGTCCTTGGCACGTTGGGCAGTTGCCCGACAGTCGTATGCGCCGTTGTGGTGCCGCTCATGGCTATTGTTTCGACAGTCATGCCCGACAGTTTGATAAATCCGACTTTGCCAAGTTCGACTACATAGTGGTAATGGATAATGATAATTATCGTGCCATCACGAGAATGGCCTCTTCGGATGAAGAACGTGAAAAGGTGGTTTGTATGGCAAGTTACCTGCGTCAGCATCGCGATTATACCACTGTTCCTGATCCATATTATGGTGATGAATCTGATTTTGAACTTGTCATCACTCTTTTAGAGGATGCTCTTGAGGGACTGATAGAAGAAATCATAACAAGGTAAAACATATAAATAACTCAACTTTCGCGAGTTTTATAAATTCACAACTTTCGCGATTTCAATAAATAATGTAATAAACACATAGTAAGGTAAAAATGCAAGAATTATTGTTTTTAGGCGGATTCATCGTCTTCATTGTAGCCATACTGTTGGTAGACATGCTTGCTATCGACCGTAAGGCACATGTGGTGTCTATCAAGGAGGCAGGAATCTGGACTGGGGTTTGGATCATCCTGGCATTGGGTTTCTCGGTTTTCCTGTGGTTTCATGGCGACATGGTACACGGAATTCACGATTTCAACGATCTTCAGGCTGTAGCTACGCGTTATGCTTCTCATCTTCAGTTGAACCCGGATGACTTTGAGGGTAGTCTGCATCAGTATCGCAAGTACATGACCATTGCCTATATCTCTGGTTATCTGATAGAAAAGACGTTGTCGGTAGACAACCTGTTTGTGATGATGATGATCTTCACTGCATTTGGTGTCGACAAGAAACAATATCAGCATGTGCTCAACTGGGGCATTATGGGCGCTATTGTGCTTCGCTTTGTCTTCATCTTCTTAGGAGCTGCCATTATCAGCCGTTTTGACTGGGTGTTGTTGGTCTTCGGTGTGTTGCTTATGTATAGCGGAATCAAGATGTATCTCGACCGCAACAAGGAGGCTCATGTCGATACAGCCAATCATCCTGTGGTAAAGTTCTGCTCTAAGTATTTCCACTTAAAGCCATTGGTAATCACCGTGTTGGTGATAGAGTTCAGCGATTTGATATTCGCTTTTGACAGTATTCCTGCTGTGTTCTCTGTGTCGCTCGATCCATATGTAGTGTTCTTCTCCAACATTTTTGCCATTCTTGGATTGCGAGCCATGTTCTTCCTCTTGGCAGCTGTGGCCGACAGGTTCAGATATCTGAAGACGGGTGTTTGTTTCCTGTTGCTGTTTATCGGTTTGAAGCTGCTCGTTCACGAATACTTTGAGATTGATGCTGTGGCTTCGCTGCTCATCATCTTGGCAGTTATCGTGATAAGTATAGGAGCTTCGCTGGTTATTCCTCAGAAAAAGAAATAATAGGGGCTTGTATCTCAACGTGATGGTTTCCGCTTTCGAGATTCGAGTTCTCTCTATACACAAAAATCGCTGCTTTCAACGTTGAAAGCAGCGATTTTTGTTTTCTTTACTTCGTCTCCTGTTCTTCCTGCATGTCGAGGAATTGGTTGTCCTTGTCGTAGAATTCGTACTGAAGGAAAGCCAGTTTCTGAGAAGGAACGACTTTGATTCCGAATCCATACTTGAATTGCCACTTCAGGCGAAGGGAAACGAAACCCTTGTTGATGAATGCGGCAACATAAGGATTGACATACAGCGTGAACTTCTTGACGCCAATCTTGTTGACCAGTTGGTCGATTTTTCTTTCCAGTTGATCGGTAAACAGAATGCTCGACTTCACCTTGCCAGTACCGAAACAGGTAGGGCAGGTTTCCTCTACATTCACATCCATGGCAGGTCTTACACGCTGGCGTGTAATCTGCATCAGTCCGAACTTGCTCAGAGGCAGAATGTTGTGCTTGGCACGATCCTTCTGCATGTTCTTGCACATACGCTCGTAGAGCATCTGTCGATCTTCTGCCAGATTCATGTCGATGAAATCGACAACAATGATGCCTCCCATGTCTCGCAACCTCAGCTGTCTTGCCAGTTCGTCGGCAGCACCCAGGTTTACATCAAGGGCGTTAGCCTCCTGACCTTTTTCTCTGGTGCGGTTGCCGCTGTTGACATCCACTACATGCAGCGCCTCGGTGTGCTCGATAATAAGATAAGCTCCGTGCTTATAGTTGACCACACGTCCGAAGCCTGACTTAATCTGCTTTGTAATGTTGAAGTTGTCGAAGATAGGTACCTTTCCTGTATAGAGCTTCACGATGTTTGCCTTGTCTGGTGCAATGAGTGAAACGTAATGCTTCACCTCCTTCATCACATCCTCGTCGTTGACAAAGATGTTTTCGTAAGAAGGATTGAACAAGTCGCGAAGCAGGGCAACAGCTCTGCCGGTTTCCTCGAAGACGAGCTGTGGTCTCTTTTGAGTTTTCTGTACCTTGGCGATTGCATCCTCCCATCGCTTCACCAAGACTTTCAATTCGGCATCAAGTTCAGCCACCCTTTTGCCTTCAGCCACCGTGCGGACGATTACTCCGCAGTTTTTGGGCTTGATGCTGTGGATGAGCTGCTTGAGTCGGGTACGTTCCTCACCGCTCTTAATCTTTGACGAAACAGAAACTTTGTCACCGAATGGCATCAGTACCAAGTAACGTCCGGCAAAAGAGATTTCGCCTGTCAGTCTTGGTCCCTTGGTTGAAATGGGTTCTTTTACGATTTGCACCAGCACTTCCTGTCCAGTCTTCAGAGTGTTCTGGATGCTTCCGTCCTTTTCGAGGTCGGGCTGCTTGCTGGCTTTAGAGAATGGGAAAAGTTTCTTTCTGTCGCTCTGTACTTGTTTAAGGTACTTCTGGTAAGAATTAAAATGACTTCCTAAATCAAGATAATGAAGAAAGGCGTCGCGCTCATAACCTACATCCACAAAGCATGCGTTAAGACCTGGCATCAGTTTCTTTACTTTTGCTATGTAGATGTTGCCCACAGAGAATGAAGCCTCACGGGGTTCGTTCTGGTATTCCACCAGTTGTTTGTCCTCCATGAGCGCTATTGAAATATCCTTCTGTTGGACATCAATTACAACTTCGCTTGTCATAGTCTTCAAATTCTTAAAATGTAAGTGAATAAAAAAGGGCATGTCAAACTTTTTTAAGCTGACATGCCCCCTCAGCCAGAAAAGACTGAGAGCAAGGATTTACTTGCTCTTATGTCTATTCTTACGTAATCTCTTTTTACGCTTGTGAGTAGCCATCTTGTGGCCCTTCTTTTTCTTTCCGTTTGGCATGATTTTAAAATTTTAAAATATTGTTATTATATAATGTTGTTTCCTTAATAATCTTTCGACTTGCAGCTCTTTCGTCTTGCTGTGTCTCTTGGATTGAGGGTCGTGTAGATTAGCCCTTCATCTCTTCAACGAAGCTCTTGGCTGGCTTGAAGCAAGGCAGGTCGTGAGCTGGGATGGTGATAGTAGTGTTTTTGGAGATGTTGCGGGCTGTCTTAGCTGCTCTGCGCTTGATGTTAAAGCTGCCGAAGCCACGAAGGTATACATTCTCCTTCTTCTTGAGAAGGCTCTCCTTAACTGCGTCCATGAACGCTTCTACCACAATACCTACTTCTTTCTTTGGCATTCCTGTGGCCAAAGACACCTCGTTGACGATATCTGCTTTTGTCATTTTCCTATTGTTTTTTTCTGTTTTTACGATGTTTTATCTTGAATTCGGTGTGCAAAGATACAAGTTTTTTGCGATATAACAAAATTGTTAGCACTTTTTTTGAAAAAATAATGCCCTAAGTATTTGCGTATAAGGTTTTTATTGCGTATTTTTGTACCGAAAATAGCAAAAATGGAAAAACTGAGATATTATATATTGACTCTATGTCTGTGCCTGTCGGTCTCTTTTGCTGGGGCTTCGAAGGTATGGAACGCTAAGAATATACCTGTACCATATCTGCAGAACTCGACGCAGTATGTGTCTGATCCTGATCATTATATGGACAAACAGGCGCTTGATTCTGCCAATTTCTACCTGGATAAGCTCAACAAGGAGTGCAGGGTACAGAATGTGTTTATCATTGTGGGCAAAGTGGAAAATGGCGATGCCTTCCGTGTGGCTCAAGATCTGGGCAATGACTACGGTGTGGGAGACAAGAAGACACGTCGTGGTTTGGTGGTGGTTGTGGCTGTCGAAGACCATAAGTACTTTATTGCTCCCGGTATGGGACTTGAGGGGGAGTTGACGGATGTCGACTGTGATGATATCGCCAGGGCTTGTATTGTTCCCAACATGAAAAAGAATATGCCTGCCGAGGCTGTAGTAGCTACGAGCCGTGCTATATATAATAAGGTGAAGAGCGGCAAGACGGGAATTTCGGATATTGATGACGGTACGATAGGCGAGGACGACTGGGTTCTTGTCGTGATTCTGCTTGCTGTCTTCTTCCGTATTCCTGTGTATATGTTGGTACGTTATTTGCTGGAAGTGTTTGGAGTCATTAAGCCCGACACGAGTCAGCGAAATAAGAATAAGCGCTCATCCCGCCGACATGATGACGACTTTTTCCCGCCTTTCTTTTTCGGAGGAGGCGGAGGTTCTTCGGGTGGCGGCTTCTCTGGAGGCTCCTTTGGCGGAGGTTCCTTTGGCGGAGGAGGAGCCGGTGGAGGATGGTAAGTCTGGGATGCTTGGAAGAACTTGTCGGGTCGTCTATTAAGAATAGGCCCGGTCATCTATTAAGAGCAGGCTTGGTCGTCTATTAAGGGTAAACAGCGTCTTTTATGCATTCCATTTTACGCAATTTGGATTTAGATAAACAGTTATTAAAATAGAATAGAAAATTATGAAGAAAACAGGTTGGATTATTGTAGCAGTAATTGTAGTATTAGTGCTTTGGTTGTTTAGTGGTTACAATGGTATGGTAAGTTCTCAGGAGGAGGTTACCACCGAGCTTGCCAATGTACAGACTCAGTATCAGCGTCGTGCCGACATGATGCCTCAGCTGGCGAAGATAGTGAAGGCTTATGCCAAGCATGAGCGCGAAACCTTCGAGCAGGTGACGAAGGCCCGTGCTGCTGTGGGACAGGTGAAGCTTGACGCTAATAATCTGACCGAGGCTAACCTGAAGCAGTTTACAGCTGCTCAGGGCGAGTTGACCAACGCTTTCTCCAAGCTCATGTTGGTGGCAGAAAGATATCCAGAGCTCAAGGCAAGCGAGAATTTCAAGTCGCTCCAGATACAGGAGGAAGGCACTGAGAACCGTATCAGTGAGGCCCGTCGCAAGTACAATGAGGCCGTGCAGTCATACAACGTGAAGGTGCGTCGCATGCCCAATGCCATTATCGCCGGTTTGTTCGGTTTTGACACCATGCCGAAGTTCGAGGCTGCTGCCGGTAGTGAAAAAGCACCAGACTTGGATATTTAATCAGCACATAATGCTTTGTTTTTCAAAAATTCTTTGTAACTTTGCAGAGTTTTTAGAAATTAAGGTAAAAAAGATATGAAACAGACCAAGATTGTTGCATCCATCAGCGACCGCCGCTGCGATCAGGACTTTATCCGTAAGTTGTTTTTTGCGGGCATGAATGTGGTTCGTATGAACACCGCTCATGCCTCAGAAGAAGGAATCCGCACCATAGTCAATAATGTAAGAGCTGTATCTCCCCATATCGGAATTCTGATAGACACCAAGGGCCCTGAGGTTCGTACCACAGGAGTCAAGGAGCCTATACATTATAATATAGGTGATGTGGTGAAGATTTTCGGTCGTCCAGAGATGGACTCTTCTCATGATATTGTCAATCTCAGCTATCCCAATATTACCGATGACGTGAAGGTAGGCGACGACCTGCTCTTCGACGATGGCGAGTTGGATATGAAGGTGATCGAGAATACCGGTCCCATGCTGGTGGCTCAGGTGCAGAATGAAGGAACTCTGGGTGCTCACAAGAGTGTCAATGTTCCTGGCGAGCACATCGATCTTCCTGCGCTTACCGAGAAGGACCGCAGGAATATTCTCTTGGCCATCGAGCTTGACATCGACTTCATCGCCCATTCATTTGTGCGTAGTGCTGCCGATGTGAAGGCCGTTCAGGACATTCTGGACGAGCATCATAGCGACATCAAGATCATCTCGAAGATAGAGAATCAGGAAGGTGTCGATAACATCGACGAGATTATCGAGGCTTCTTATGGTATCATGATTGCCCGTGGTGATTTGGGTATTGAGGTGCCTATTGAGAAAATTCCTGGTATTCAGCGTCGCATCATCGACAAGTGCATCAAGGCCAAGAAGCCTGTTATCGTGGCTACACAGATGCTTCATACGATGATTCACAACCCTCGTCCTACTCGTGCCGAGGTGACAGATATTGCCAATGCCATCTTCTATCGTACCGATGCCTTGATGCTTAGTGGCGAGACAGCCAGCGGAAAATATCCACTCGAGGCTGTACAGACCATGGCACGTATTGCAGAACAGGCCGAGAAGGACAAATCGCCCGTCAACGATATAGACCCAATGGAGGAGGGCGATATTGACCAGAAACTCTTCCTGGCCCATGCAGCCATCGAGGCCACCCAGAAGTTGGGTGTTAAGGGAATCATTACCGATGGCGAGACGGGTCAGACAGCCCGCGATTTGGCAGCCTTCCGTGGTCCAAACCCAGTGCTGGCCATCTGCTATAAGGAGAAACTTCAGCGCTGGCTCAACCTGAGTTATGGTGTTATCCCAATCGTGCAGAAGGATCAGATTTCTACCAAGGCCATGTTTACAGCCGCTGTACGTATGCTTCGTCAGAAGGGCTATCTGGAGGCAGAGGACAAGATTGCCTATTTGAGCGGTAGCTTCGGTGAAGGTGGTGGAACAACCTTTGTTGAGATTAATAAGGTAAGAAAGATCTTCGACAACAGTTACAGTTTCAACCTTCCTTCCAACGGAATAGAGGATAAATAGCTCAACTTTCGTCTTTGATGAGGAAATTTTAAGCCATCAAAGCTTTCGCATCTTTCCTCAGTGGAGCTCGGATAAGTAAAGATGTCGTGCAAAAATGCGTCGTTTTTTACAATTTGTTGACTAAACATTTGTACATTTAAGAAAAATGACGTACTTTTGCACGCAAAACTATAAACAAATTGCCGATAATGAAAAAACTGTTATTAGTTGTAGTAGTAGTTTCTACTATGATTTTGGCACTTAGCGGTTGCCAAAGTGCTAAGCAAGTGGCTTATTTTCAGAATATAGATTCTCTCAATTTGAGCGCATCGAGAATGTTGTATGATGCTAAAATTATGCCAAAAGACCAATTGTCGATTATCGTAAAAGCGGTTAACGAGGATTTGGCAGAGCCATTCAATCTATATTCTAAGTCTATGATGTCTTCTTCACAAAACCAGAATCTTCAATATTACTTGGTTGACAATGAAGGCTTCATAGATCTTCCTGTTGTCGGCAAGATTCATGTAGTGGGCTTGACTGGAAGAGAATGCGAGAATTTGGTGAAATCTAAAATCCAGCCATATTTCAAGGATGGTGAAGTTCCGACGGTAACAGTTCGTATGGCGAGTTTCCACGTCGTTGTAACAGGCGAAGTGGGAAGCCCGGGTGTCGTTACAGTACCAAACGAGAAGATGAGCATAGTAGAGGCGTTGGCACAAAGCGGCGACTTAGGCTTGCAGGGTAAACGCAAGAATATTCTGCTTATCCGCGAGGATGCAACTGGCAAAAAAGAAGCGCACCGATTGGATATGACAGATGCCAATATCATCAATTCTCCTTATTTCTATTTGCAGCAGAACGACATCGTATATGTAGAACCTAATGGAGCCAAGAAAGGTACCGCAGGCCTGAGCAACTCTATTACATTCTGGATAGGATTGGTTTCCTCAATTTTATCTTTGGCTACACTTACTGTCAGTTTGTGTAAGTAAGGACAAACTTAATTATGAATTTCAATTATATTAAAATATGTGTGGTATCGTAGGATATTTGGGTAAGGGACAGGCTTATCCAGCCCTTATCAAGGGACTCAAACGATTGGAATATCGTGGTTACGACTCGGCTGGTGTAGCTCTTATCAGCGAGGACGGATCACTTAATGTATATAAGGCAAAGGGAAAAGTTGCCGACTTGGAAGCTTACTGTGCCGACAAGGACTTGAGTGGTTCGGTAGGCATTGCCCATACCCGTTGGGCTACCCACGGTGAGCCATCATCAGTCAATGCTCACCCTCACTATTCTTCCTCAAAGAATCTTGCCATCATCCACAACGGCATTATTGAGAATTATGCCGCCATCAAGAAAAACCTGATAGCAAAGGGAGTTGAGTTTAAGAGCGATACCGATACTGAGGTGTTGGTACAGCTTATAGAATATATACAGATTACAAAGAAACTCGACTTGCTGACAGCAGTACAGGTGGCTCTTCGCCAGGTTATCGGTGCTTATGCCATAGCCTTGCTCGACAAGAATGAACCCAACCAGATTATTGCCGCACGCAAGCAAAGTCCCCTCGTTGTAGGTATTGGCAAGGAAGGTGAGTTCTATCTCGGTTCGGACGCCACACCTATTATAGAATATACCGACAAGGTGGTTTATCTGGAAGATGGCAACATCGCCATCATGCGTCTGGGCGAGGAACTTCAGGTTACCAATATCCAGAACGTGAAGCTGAATCCAGAGATTCAGACTGTCGACATGGACTTGGGTCAGATAGAGAAGGGTGGATTCCCTCACTTCATGCTGAAGGAAATCTTCGAGCAGCCAGAGTGTCTGCGCAACTGTATGCGTGGCCGTGTGGTAAACCGTACGGTAGAAACCCGCGTGATGACCGATGGCGACGAAGCCACAACCAAGAAAGAGACAGAGATGGGCGTAGTGCTCAGCTCTATTACCGACCATCGTCAGCAGCTGCTCAATGCCAAGCGCTTTATCATCGTAGCTTGTGGAACCTCATGGCATGCAGGTTTGATAGGCAAGCAGATGATAGAGAACTATTGTCGTGTGCCAGTAGAGGTAGAGTATGCTTCCGAATTCCGTTACCGCAACCCTGTGGTGACCAGTGACGATGTGGTGATAGCTATTTCTCAGAGTGGCGAGACTGCCGATACCTTGGCTGCCATCAAGTTGGCCAAGGAGAAGGGAGCTTTCATCTATGGCATCTGTAACTCTATTGGCTCTAGCATTGCCCGCGAGACAGATACAGGAACTTACATTCACGTAGGTCCAGAAATCGGTGTGGCGTCAACCAAGGCCTTCACCGGTCAGGTGACAGTACTTACCCTTCTTGCATTGGCCATTGGCAATGAGAAGGGAACCATCAGCGCCGACGAGTACCAGAACATTACAGAACAACTTTGGAACATCCCAGAGAAGATGAAGGAGGTGCTGAAGTTGAACAACAAGATAGCCGACCTCAGCCGCACATTCACCTATGCGCGCAACTTTATCTATCTGGGTCGTGGCTTCCAGTATCCTGTGGCTTTGGAAGGAGCCTTGAAGTTGAAGGAAATCAGCTATATCCATGCAGAAGGTTATCCTGCTGCAGAAATGAAGCATGGTCCTATCGCTCTTATCGACAGCGATATGCCAGTAGTAGTTATTGCTACACACAACTTCATGTACGAGAAGGTACTCTCCAACATTCAGGAGGTAAAGGCTCGTAATGGACGTGTCATTGCTATTGTCAGTAAGGGCGACGAAACCATTTCCAAGATTGCCGATGAAGTCATCGAACTGCCTGAGACTTTGGAGTGCTTAGAGCCATTATTGGCTACTATCCCTCTTCAGCTCTTGGCGTATCATGTTGCCGTTTGCAAGGGTAAGGATGTTGACCAGCCAAGAAACTTAGCTAAGTCAGTTACAGTCGAATGATATAATTAAGGGAATCGTCATTTATTGACGTTTCCCTTTTTTTATAGAGGGAGGACGCTGCAAATGAAGAATGACAAATGAAGGAGGAATGAACAACGAATGAAGGAGGACTAATGAATGAGAGGAGGAAGAACGATGAGTGAAGATAGAAGGAGTAAGAATATCAACGAAATAAATTTAACTATAAGATATCAAGGATAATAAGCGAGATGGAACCATTAAAACATGAATGCGGCGTGGCAATGATCAGATTGCTCAAGCCTTTATCGTATTACCAGCAGAAGTACGGCACATGGATGTACGCACTCAACAAGCTCTATCTGATGATGGAGAAGCAGCACAACCGTGGCCAGGAAGGAGCAGGTATGGCCTGTGTCAAATTGGGTGGAAAGCCCGGACATGAATACATGTTCCGTGAAAGGGCAGAGGGCAAGAATGCCGTTACAGAGATTTTCGGCAAGGCTAATGCCAACTTCAAGAACCTGACACCCGAGCAGCTTGCCGACGCTCAGTATGCCAAGGAAGAGCTCCCCTTTGCTGGCGAGCTCTATATGGGCCACTTGCGCTATAGCACCACGGGAAAGAGCGGCATACAGTATGTGCACCCTTTCCTGCGCCGCAACAACTGGAAGGCTAAGAACCTCTGTCTTTGTGGCAACTTCAACATGACCAATGTGGATGAGATATTCCAGGAGCTTACACGTCAGGGCCAGAGCCCACGCATCTACAGCGATACCTACATCATGCTCGAACTCATGGGCCATCGTCTGGATCGTGAGGTGGAGCGCAACTTCATTGCTGCCAAGGCGATGGAGATGCAGAATACCGACATCACCAACTATATAGAAGACCACGTGAAGATGAGCAACGTGCTCAAGACAACGATGAAAGACTTCGACGGTGGCTATGTCGTCTGTGGTATTACCGGTTCGGGCGAGATGTTCTCTATGCGCGATCCCTGGGGCATCCGTCCTGCTTTTTACTATAAGAACGACGAGATTGTAGTTGTGGCAAGCGAGCGCCCTGTGTTGCAGACTACCTTCGACCTGGAGGCAGAGGAAGTGCAGGAACTCATGCCAGGTATGGCGCTTCTTGTCAAGAAGAACGGCGAATGCACCATCGAGCGCATCATGGATCAGAAGGGAGATTCAGCCTGCTCGTTCGAGCGCATCTACTTCAGTCGCGGTTCCGACAAGGATATTTATCAGGAGCGCAAGCAGTTGGGCGAGCAGTTGACCCAGCCTATTCTGAAGGCCGTCGATTATGATGTGGACCACACCGTGTTCAGCTACATTCCGAATACTGCCGAAGTGGCTTACTATGGCATGTTGAGCGGATTCAAGAAATATCTCAACGAAACCAAGATAGAGCAGATAGCCAATCTCGACCATGTTCCTTCGAAAGAAGAACTCAACGAAATCCTCGGCGACTTTGTTCGCTCTGAGAAGATTGCCTGGAAAGATATCAAACTTCGTACCTTCATCACCGAGGGCAACAGCCGTAACGACCTGGCGAGCCACGTGTACGATGTAACCTACGGAAGCATCGAACCTAAGGTGGACAACCTGGTCATCATCGACGACAGCATCGTTCGAGGAACTACCTTGAAGGAGAGTATCCTCCGCATCCTCGACCGTCTGCATCCTAAGAAGATTGTCGTTGTGTCGAGTGCTCCACAGATACGCTATCCCGACTATTACGGCATCGATATGGCCCGACTGGAAGAGTTCTGTGTGTTCCGTGCTGCCATCCAGTTGCTGAAAGAACGCAAGATGAGCGACATCATTGAGCAGACCTACGAGGCTTGTAAGGCCGAGCTGCTGAAGCCAAAGGAAGAGCAGATCAATCCTGTGCGTGCCATCTACAAGCCATTCACCACCGAGGAGTTGAACGAGAAGATAGTAGAGATGCTAAGACCAGAGGGCATGACGACTCCTATCCAACTTGTGTTCCAGAGCATTGAGGGACTGCACGAGGCCATACCCAACCACAAGGGCGACTGGTACTTTACAGGCCATTATCCCACTCCCGGCGGCACCAAGCTTTGCAACCAGTCTTTCGTGAACTACATAGAGAATGTTTATCATAAATAAGTGAAGAACAAAGAGTGGAGAATTCATTTGTTCTTATGAGTATGAAATAAAGAAAAAGAATATCAGATATGAAAAATGTAACCTTAGTTTTGAGCGATGGAACCCAATTCCATGGCAAATCTTTCGGATATGATGCCCCCGTAGCAGGCGAGGTTGTGTTCAACACAGCCATGATGGGCTATCCCGAGAGCTTGACCGACCCTTCTTATGCCGGTCAGTTGATGACACTTACTTACCCACTTGTAGGCAACTATGGTGTGCCACCATTCACTTTCGAGAAAAACGGTTTGCCAACCTTCATGGAGAGTGACAAGATTTATGCTTCTGCCATCATTGTGAGCGATTACAGCGAGCAGTACAGCCACTGGAATGCAGTGGAAAGCCTTGCCGACTGGTTGAAGCGCGAGAAGGTGCCCGGCATTACGGGTATCGACACACGTCAGTTGACTAAGGTGCTTCGTGAGCATGGTGTGATGATGGGTAAGATCATTTTCGACGATGAGCCCGACAACATCCCTGAGGCTAACTATGAGGGTGTAAACTTTGTAGACCAGGTGAGCTGCAAGGAGATTATCCGCTACAACGAGGGAGCCGGCAAGAAGGTGGTACTCGTCGACTGTGGCGTGAAGGCCAACATCATCCGTTGTCTCATCAACAGAGGTGTAGAGGTGATTCGCGTGCCATGGAACTACGATTATACCGATATGGACTTTGATGGTTTGTTCTTGGCCAACGGACCTGGCGACCCTGATATGTGCGAGGATGCTGTCAATATCATCCGCAAGCAGATCAGCCAGAGCCGCAAGCCTATCTGTGGTATCTGTATGGGTAATCAGTTGCTTTCCAAAGCAGCCGGTGCTACTATCTACAAGTTGAAGTATGGTCACCGCTCACACAACCAGCCAGTACGCATGGTAGGAACCAACAACTGCTACATCACCTCTCAGAACCACGGTTATGCCGTTGATGCCAAGACATTGGGCAACGACTGGGAGGAACTCTTTGTAAATATGAATGATGGCTCTAACGAGGGTATCCGCCACAAGGTGAACCCTTGGTTCTCAAGCCAGTTCCACCCAGAGGCTTGCTCAGGCCCTGTGGATACAGAGTTCATGTTTGATAAGTTTGTAGAAACACTTAAATAATTAGGAATAAAGATGAAAGACGAAAATATAAAGAAGGTGCTCCTCTTAGGTTCTGGAGCCTTGAAGATCGGTGAAGCAGGTGAGTTCGACTACTCAGGTTCGCAGGCCCTGAAGGCATTGCGCGAGGAAGGTATCGAGACTGTGCTCATCAACCCGAATATCGCAACCGTACAGACATCAGAAGGTGTTGCCGACCAGATTTACTTCCTGCCAGTGCAGCCTTACTTCGTAGAGCGTGTCATCCAGAAGGAGAAGCCAGACGGTATCCTCCTCAGCTTCGGTGGTCAGACTGCCCTCAACTGTGGTGTGGAACTCTATCGCCAGGGCATCCTGGAGAAATATAATGTCAAGGTATTGGGTACTCCAGTACAGGCTATCATGGATACTGAGGACCGTGAGCTCTTCGTAGAGAAGCTGGATGAAATCAACGTGAAGACCATCAAGAGCGAGGCTTGCGAGAACATCGAGCAGACCCGCAAGGCTGCTGCCGAGTTGGGTTATCCTGTCATCATCCGTGCTGCCTATGCCTTGGGTGGACTTGGTTCAGGCTTTGCCGACAACGAGGAGGAGCTGAACAAACTCGCCGAGAAGGCCTTCTCATTCTCTCCACAGGTATTGGTAGAGAAGAGTTTGAAGGGATGGAAGGAGATAGAGTACGAGGTGGTTCGCGACCGCTACGACAACTGTATCACAGTTTGTAACATGGAGAACTTCGACCCATTAGGAATCCATACCGGCGAGAGTATCGTTATCGCTCCTTCTCAGACTTTGAGCAATTCGGAGTATCATAAACTTCGTGCCCTTGCCATCAAGATTATCCGTCACATCGGAATCGTGGGCGAGTGTAACGTGCAGTATGCCTTCGACCCTAAGAGCGAGGACTATCGCGTCATCGAGGTGAATGCCCGCCTGAGCCGTTCTTCTGCCTTGGCTTCCAAGGCTACAGGTTATCCTTTGGCTTTCGTGGCAGCCAAGCTCGGTATGGGCTATGGTCTGTTTGAGTTGAAGAACTCTGTTACCAAGACCACTTCTGCCTTCTTCGAGCCAGCTCTTGACTACGTGGTTTGTAAGATTCCTCGTTGGGACTTGTCCAAGTTCCGTGGTGTAGACAAGGAGCTGGGTTCTTCCATGAAGTCGGTAGGTGAGGTAATGGCTATCGGCCGCAACTTCGAGGAGGCCATTCAGAAAGGTCTTCGTATGATAGGTCAGGGAATGCACGGCTTCGTAGAGAACAAGGAACTTGAGATTGATGATATCGACGCAGCCCTGAAGGAGCCAACAGATAAGCGTGTGTTCGTGATTTCCAAGGCCATGCACAAGGGATATACTGTTGACCAGATTCATGAACTCACCAAGATTGACAAGTGGTTCCTTGATAAACTGAAGCACATCATCGATATCGACGAGGCGATGAAGAAGTGCAACATCAATACTCTGGACAAGGAACTCCTGCGTACCGCCAAGGTCTATGGATTTACCGATTTCCAGATTGCGCGTGCCGTGGGTCTCGAACAGGAGTTGGGCAACATGGCAAAGGCTGGTCTTACCGTCCGCAGCCTTCGCAAGAACTATGGCATCCTTCCTGTAGTGAAGCAGATAGACACCCTGGCTGCAGAGTATCCTGCCCAGACCAATTACCTCTATGTAACATACGCAGGTGTGAAGAGCGACATCAGTTTCGAGAACGACCATCGTTCCATCATCGTGCTCGGTTCAGGTGCTTACCGCATCGGTTCTTCTGTAGAGTTCGACTGGTGTGGTGTCCAGGCATTGAATACCATCCGCAAGGAGGGCTGGCGCTCAGTGATGATCAACTACAACCCAGAGACTGTGTCTACCGACTACGATATGTGCGACCGTCTTTACTTCGACGAGCTCACCTTCGAGCGTGTCATGGATATCATCGAGTTGGAGCAGCCTCATGGCGTTATCGTGTCAACGGGTGGTCAGATACCAAACAACCTGGCGATGCGTCTCGATGCTCAGAATGTGCCTATCCTGGGTACTGCTGCACGCGATATCGATAACGCGGAAGACCGTGCCAAGTTCTCTCAGATGCTGACCAACAACGGCATCAACCAACCAGAGTGGAGCGCCTTGACCTCTATGGAGGATATCGACAAGTTTATCGAGCGTGTAGGTTTCCCAGTACTGGTACGTCCAAGCTACGTGCTCTCTGGTGCAGCGATGAATGTTTGCTCCAACGAGGACGAGTTGAAGCGCTTCCTGCAGTTGGCTGCCAACGTAAGCGAGGATCATCCTGTGGTAGTCAGCAAGTTTATTGAGCATGCCAAGGAGATTGAGATGGATGCCGTGGCAAAGAATGGCGAGGTGATAGCTTATGCCATTTCCGAGCACATCGAGTTTGCCGGTGTTCACTCAGGCGATGCTACCATCCAGTTCCCTCCTCAGAAGTTGTATGTTGAGACAGTTCGTCGTGTGAAGCGAGTAGGTCGTCAGATTGCCAAGGAGTTGCACATCAACGGTCCGTTCAACATTCAGTTTATGGCTCGTGACAATGATATTCTCGTTATCGAGTGTAACCTTCGTGCCAGCCGTTCGTTCCCATTCGTGAGCAAGGTATTGAAGATCAACCTCATCGAGTTGGCTACCCGCGTGATGCTCGGTTTGCCTGTAGAGAAGCCACACAAGAACCTCTTCGATCTCGACTATGTAGGTATCAAGGCATCTCAGTTCAGCTTCAACCGTTTGCAGAAGGCAGACCCAGTATTGGGTGTGGATATGAGCAGTACGGGTGAGGTAGGTTGCTTGGGCGACGATACATCTACCGCCCTCCTGAAGAGTATGCTTTCTGTGGGTCATCGCATTCCAGCCAAGAACATCCTGCTTTCTACAGGTTCTGCCAAGCAGAAGGTAGATTTGCTCGATGCAGCTCAGATGTTGGTTAAGCATGGCTACAAGCTGTTTGCAACTGGTGGTAGTAGCAAGTTCCTCACCGAGAATGGCATTGAGAACACCCGTGTACTCTGGCCATCAGAGGAGGCAGAAGGCGGTGCGCCTAAGGCTTTGGAGATGCTCCACAACCACGAGATTGATATGGTAGTGAATATTCCAAAGAACTTGACCAGCAGCGAGTTGAGCAATGGTTACAAGATTCGTCGTGCAGCCATCGACCTGAACGTGCCATTGATTACCAACAGCCGTCTGGCGAGTGCCTTCATCTATGCATTCTGCACCACCAAGCTCGAGGATATCGACATCAAGGCTTGGGGCGAGTATAAATAGTTGATAGTTAGTAGTTAAGAATTGACAGTTAAGTCATTCTTGATGATTCTCAATAGAAAAATCCCTGCTGTAGGAAAGGCTTCCTATGGCAGGGATTTTTGTTATTTGTATGACTATTTTTTTCACATATCCTCAGCTACCATCATAGCAACATTTTGCGTATTTTGAAGTTTGTACGGTCGATGGCTCTGAGTTGTGGTAATAATGTCATCACCAAGAACCGTCGCCATCTTTGCAATTGTAGCTACTGTGAGATTATGTGTTCCACTCAGCCAACGGCTCACTTCTGTTTCTGTCTTGCCAAGAGCCTTTGCGAAATCACGCTGTTTCATATTTCGTTCCTGTAATAGTTCAAAGACTCTGTTGGCAATAGCAACGCATAAGTCGACTTGTTTGTTTGTATCCGCAGGAGTTGACTTGCGGATTTCATCCATTAGTTTATTTGTTTTCATACTAAATCCTCCTTATTCTTAACCCGAGGTTTGCTTTACCCTTTACTCAGCATCAGTGCCACCGCCGGTAGTGCTTCCTCCTGTGCTGCCGCCAGTAGAGCCTCCTCCTGTAGTTGTGCCACCAGTCGAACCTCCGCCTGTGGTTGTGCCATCAGTCGTTCCACTTGTCTGAGCCGAGCCAGACTTCTGACCGATTGCCTCACGCTTGTAGTGAACAATCTCGGTGTTCACATAGTCGATGAAATTCAGATACTTCTCATCACCCTCAACCAGGGCGTAAGCATTCACGAACTTCACCAACAGGCGATAAGCCTCGTCACTTGCCTTGCGAGAAGCTTTCAAAGTACCGACAATCTTGGTCATACGCTCGTCGGTGCGAGTAGCGGTCAACGTGCGAACTTTCTCGTTGGCAGCTTTCAGCGCTGTAACAAATGCACCCAGTGAAAGAGTCAGCACCTCATTGGCATATTTTTTCTCCAGGTCATCGATGAAGTTAATCAACATACCTGTTTCCCGGTCAAGTTGCATTTTGGGGTCGATGCCATAGTCCTTGATGTGTTGCAACAAGACCTTTGCAGACTTTGCCATGTTCTCTACAGGCAGACCTGTATAACCCTTTACAGCCTTCTTGTAACTGCTGTAAAGTCCGTCACGCTCAGCATCGGCAGCAGTGATGTCATCTGTCAGAAGACTCTTTTGTGAGATTTTCAAGTCCTCGTCCTCCTGTTCCTTGGCAGACTTGAGGGAGGCAATCTGTGCGCTGAACTTACTCTTGATGTTCGTGTCGGCCTCAGCACGTGCCAATACGTTTGAAATGAACAGAAAATGTGCGCCGTTGTTTAAGCGCTCCACGCTAATAGTTCCGATTTCGTTCATAACTTTTAGGTTTTTAAAGATAAATACTTGGAAACTCCGCGTCATTTGCGTCAAAAGAATTTTCATGGCACTTTCGCATTGTTTCCGTTGATAAACACTTGTTGGAATCAATTCTGATACATTGTTTCCACCTTCTCTCCCTTCGGTTTGGACTTAGCAACTCTGTTTCTTGTCCCTTTCCGTATGGAGTCATGCAAGAAACGTTGTTTCCGACATCTTCCGTTTCGGGAAAATACAATAATCATGCCACAATTCCTTCTTTCCGTTCTTCTTGGTGGAAATGACACTGTTTCTTGCGCCATGCGGAACTGAATGGACAGTTTGTCGGTTGTTTCCTGCCATTTTTTATGCCGTTCGACTGTCGAAACGATTTTTTTTCGAAAATATCAGTTCGCAAATGGCATATTCTCATTTGTTTTTTGTACTTTTGCAGAGCATTCGCAATTAAAGCGATTGCAGACATAATAAAGGGCGTCAACAACGCTTTGTACATTGGTCATTCTGAACGTAGGAAATTCAAATTGATTATCAATGGCATTGCAGAGAAGATGTCACGGGTGAGTTGTATAATCAACCCTCGTAGTGTGCCAAGGAGGGCAATTCCTCAACGGCACACTTTTGAGGCATATATAACTTTCAGCGTGAGATTCTATCTGCTCGTCAATAATCAATGGTTTTTCCTACGACCAAGAATGACTGACGGGCAAGTTTAGATTCTCGCGCTTTTCGTTTAATCAAAGTGATTATATAACCTTCAAAAAACTGAAGTATGAAACAGAGTTTGATTTTAGCTATCATTGGTATGGCTATGAGTATGAGTGTTCATGCACAAGTACAATTCTCTAGATTTAAGTTTTATGTTGCAGATATTATGAATTTCAATCATTTGCAACTGGAAACGAAATTCAAAGTTACAAGCGAAAGAAATTTGAAATACGTACATGTGTACTTCACGCCTGTAAATAGTGTTGGGGACGCTATTGGCATACTTAATGCAAATGACAAGTACTCCAAATATCATCACATATATGCAACAGGACCATTTGAGTCAAAGAAAAGTTATACTAAGCATTTTGATCCTTACTATATTGATGGAAAGCGACCAGCTCCATTTCCATATAAGGTTGTAGTTGATTACATGGGTGGTGGTAGTGATACTATTCTCATCACAAAAGATAACATCAAAATATATTTTCCATGCCTAAAATGGATAGATGTTGACTATAAGAGTAGCTTCTAACTAGATAATTAATGTGTATCAATAAAAAAGACGATGAAAAGGTACTTTTCAATATTGCTTCTTTACATGAGTTTGGTAATTTCTTGCATGGCTCAGGCTAAATTCGAGAAAGCGGATTGTGACACAATGAGTTATTGCTTTACGGCGATTCTCTCCTGTCCACAGTCTAAGGATGTATTGTATCGTGCTGCAAAGGAAACGCTTGCTACACATATACCAAACTTTCAACAAAAATTACAGTATGACGATAAAGAAACAGGAACTATTAAGTTTAGAAACTCATCGTATCTCCATGGAACAAAAACTTTTCCTAATAATAGACCAACAATTGATATGACGGGTTCTGTTGAATATATTGTTACGATTACCATAAAGGATGGTAAGTATAGAGTCAAAACAGAAGATCCTATGGCTACTTGGCAAGAATCTTTTATATTTAATGGTACTAGACAGAATGTTGGCAGGAAAAGGCTTGACTTAAAGGGATTTGTTCTATGGAGTGACTATGATGGAAAAGTATTAGAATCATATTCGCAAGATATTGGTAAGATTATAGCAGGTATATGGATGAGGGCAAAAGAAATTGAAGAAGACGATTTCTGATTTTTGAAATTAATTGTAAAAAATTATAGGTATTGCCCTAAGCTCCTATGCCTATAAATACTTGTTGTTATTTAAAAAACAAAATGAGGATATGAAAAATAATAAAAATGTTTATAGTCAACAATGTGAGGATACGGACTCATTGCTTTCTCAATATGGATTTGTGGAAGAGTATGAGACAATCATGGAAGATGGAAAAAAGGAAAAACTCCGTTTCCTTTATTTACAGTTAAAACCTACTATCGGGTTGCTTGTATATAACTATTATCATACAAAGACCAAAGGTGATTTGCAAGGATTCGATATGTTTATGTATCATTCTGGCAATGCCAAAGATGCAATATATCAATTTCATGAACAAAATAAGTTGAGAAGTCAGTCTGAATTTAGACTCTATAGTTTTCAAAGTAAATTAAAGCGTGCCAGATTGATAATAGAACAACTGCTGAAAGAAGAAAATGATAATTTCTTTGCGATTGAGGCTAAGTACAATAAGTTATCTATGGAGTTGTATTATAATGATACTACAGATTATATAGAAAATTTTGAGTAGTATATTTCTACTCAGTCGAACAAAATAGAAGTAAGTTATAATGAATACCCTATATGGGCTACCCTTAAAAGAATAAGACATGATACGACTTATAACAATTATTATATTATGCTTGTGTTATACACAGGCATTTTCTGAGGAACATTTAAAGTTTCTTGGATTTCCTATTGATGGCAGCGTTAACGAGTATGCTTCAAAACTAAAGTCCAAGGGCTTTTATGTATCACCAGATAATAAGTATGCAAGTAAGGGACTTCGTGTTATGGAAGGTCCTTTCCTTGGAAATATAGAACAGTTTGGTTTGCATTATGATTCTGATACAAAAAGAATGTGGTCAGTAACATTCGTCCATAGTTTTTTCAAAGAAGATGATGCAAAAGAGTTGTATGATGAATTAGAAACGCTACTTCGAGAGAAACATTATGATGCAACATATAAGTCTCCTTTGTCTGGTTCTTTTGTTTCATCTTGTTCTTTTCAAAGTAATAAGGGAATTATAACATTGGTTGTTATAGAACAAGATTATGATTATCAAGTAAAAATGTCATATACTGATAGACTCAATTATATGCCAGTGTATAAGAAAAAACATGAGAAGGCACTTGATGATATGTAAAAAAATCATTAGTGTCCAATAAAAATTGGACACGTTAATTAATTAATCAAATAGTCCCTTAAAAAGGGGATATTCGAGTTCTTTGACATCGTTGAAAATAGTCTTATCAAATAGATCTCTCTCAGGTGGGTTGTGTCCGTCAATGAAATGCTTAGAATCTGCAAAACTTCATATGTCGAGCGTTTCAATTATTCAGAAATGCAATAAGTTGAGCGAAAACGTATTTGTCTTGAAACATAGTAGCAAGTAATTTTTGTCTGCAAAGCTACAAAATCAAGTACGTTTCATTGCAAAATACTGCATAAAAGACTATAATTTAACTGTTTCAAAGATTGAATTGCCCTTTTTTATTGGACAGTAGTGCTATTATTTCTTAGACAAAAGTATTCTCCTTATTCCAGTCCCCACATATCATTCAGCATACTGATCGCAGACTCTGAACGGAAGACATGATTACGGAAGGTAATGATGGCTTCAGGGGCAAATCGCCCTCATCAGTTGGGCGAGTGTCAATTCCTTGTTTGTCATTCTCTTATGTTTTTAAAAATCATTATATCTACTTGATGGGATGGATTGCATAACAGCGGATTATGCCCCCAAAAGGAAGGCTAATCCGCTGATTCCGATATAGGCATAGATGATATATTTGAGCAGGGAGCCGCTGAGGTGCCTGAACACCCAGGAGCCAATCAGGTTGCCAATGAAGACTCCGGCTATTCCGTAGATATAACCTATGGAGACCGTGGTGGTGAAGAAACCGTTGTAGGCTCTTGCCAAAGTCATCATCAGATTGCCTACCAGAAAATAGGTCTGCGTCATCGCCAGATAGCGATCCTTGTCTGGCTCTGAACTTACGAAGTAGAGTACGGCTGGGGGACCCTGCATTCCGAAAAATCCTCCCATCAGTCCGCTCAACGTTCCTGCCGTAACCTGTACGGGCAGCGTAGTCTTCACCTTGATGCGCTTGCTGAAGAAGGCGAAGTAGATGCTCACTATGATCAGCGTAATACCGAGCAATATGTTCAGTATGTGATATTCCATCCGCTTGAGCACGAAGATGGCTCCGATGGAAATGATGATGAAGGTGAACAGAATGGGCAGCAGCCGCCTCCAGGTGATGTACTTGTATTTCTGAATGACGATGATCAGTGAGGTGGTCATCGCCAGGATGCCTGAGAGGGTTGTTGCCTCACCGTAAGAGGGCATGATGGAGGGGAGCATCGTCATGATGAAGATGCCAAAACCGAAGCCTGTAGTGCGTTGCACGAAACTGGCTCCGATGCTCAGAAGTAAAAGTTCGATGACAATATTGTCCATTCTGTTGTAGGCTTATTGATGGATATATTCCAGAATCTGCTTTGCGTAAATCAACTATAGATGATAAATCAAATGCAAAAATACAATATTTATTCTAATGGAGGAATGGATTAGTCTTTTTTTATTGAACTTTAGCAAGTTCTGAAGTTATATAAGTTCAGTAAGTAGTGTTTAGTGTGTAGTGTTTTATGTTCCTCCATCTTCTTTTTTTAGCTGCATGTTCCCATATCTTGCAGTGCAATAGCTTGCATGATATGAGTTATTTTAAAAGTTTATAGAAATATTTTTTCTCGCAGACATGTTTTGTCGCTGAGATTTTTTATTTTTGCAGCATTAATTGAAATGTCAAACAATAAAGATAAAAAATATGGATATAAAAGAATTATTAAATCAGTTTACACTCTTTGACCCGGCAAAAGGTCAAAGAGCAGATCTTCCTGCCGTGGAAGGCAATTATATTGTGGTGCTAAAGGCTGGTTGTAATATTCCAGACGTTTTGGGTAATTTCAAATATACAGAAATCTCTTTGCACGGAGTGGATTATCGCGTGTTGTATACAGGTGAAACTACAGGTTTGAAAAAACGAATATGGACAAATCATCTGCATGGTAATGGTGGTACTTCTACTCTCAGAAGAACTTTGGGTAGTTTGTTTGGTTATCAGAAGATTCCCAGAGATAATAATTACCAAATCAATAAGAAAATGAAGTTTGGTGTGGAAGATGAAAATAGCTTGACCGCATGGATGGAGCGTAATTTGCTTTTTGCTTATCTTGCCAATGACAAGAGATATGAGTTGGAATCTTTTTTACTCGATAGTCTTTTGCCACCTCTTAATGTTAAGGGTAGTAAGGCATCAACTTTACAGAGAGTGCATGAACTGAGATGTGATAAGTAAGAAGTAAACAGTTTCTGTTATGGCAAGACAAATAGATGGCATTCGTCGAATGTTGCTTATCATCAATAAGATTTATGCAACTAATGGTCAGTATGGGAACTGCTGTGTTTCCGTACATGAACTATTGAGTTATATTAATGACCATATGGATGCTCCTATCTCAGAAAGAACTCTGCAAAGGGATATCAATGACATAGAAATGCTGTTTCATATAGAAATTTCCTTTGATAGGGCAACGAATAGTTATCGCATCAATGAGAAGTTTTCGAGCCAGGAGGACAGGCTTTCCGAAATGCTCCTTAACTTTGAACTGCTAAATGCCGTGGATGAGAGTCCTAACATGAGATCGTATATTTTGCCAGAGCATCATCGGGCTGTCTTCAGCAAGTATATGCCTCAACTGATATATGCGGTGAGGAATCAGCATTCCATCTCTTTCCAATATGTCCTTTATCGACATGGAGGTGAGGTGATAACGAAAGAGAATATCTTGCCTCATTATATCAAGGAGTCTAACCAACTTTGGTATGTTTTGGCTTATGATGCAAATGGACGTCAGCTAAAGGCATATGGCATAGATAGAATCCGAAATCTGTTGGTACACGATACCCGGTTTGAACGAAACGTGGATATTGATGTGAATGAGATGTATCGTGACTGTTATGGTATTTGGAATGATGAGAGTTTGCCCGTAGAGGAGGTTATCTTGCAATATGATAACAGGGATGGTTATTTCTTGAAGGCGATGCCACTGCATCATACTCAGAGGGTTTTGGTGGATGATGGAACAGTGTTCAAGATTTCTGTGCATGTCAAGATTACCAACGACTTTGTGATGGCATTGTTGTCTCGAAGCCGTTCTTTGGAGGTGATTGCCCCCATGCATCTAAGAAAACGAATGATGGATGTTTATAGGGACGCTTTGGTAAGAAATTCTGTACCAAATGATATGTTAAATAAAAATGTAGAATCGAAAAAATAATATTGTTGCTTATGGATTATTTTGATGTTCTGATAGAGACTGAGCTGGGAGAGATGGTGAGCTATTATGTAGCTGCTATGGATGAGGCTCAGGCCGAGGATTTTGCTACTGCTGCATTCGAGAATGGGGAAATAGAATGTATGGGGATACAAATCGTAAAAATTTATGCACTTAGGACAAATGGATAGATAGGTAAAAGTAAAAAGGGTGGCTGCAGCCTTGTAAAAAACAAGGCCTGCAGTTTTTATTCCAGTCCCCACATATCATTCAGCATGCTGATGGCTGATTCCGAGCGGAAAACGTGGCTGCGGAACGTGATGATGGCTTCGGAGGAAAGGTGGTCTTCGAAGGAATTGACCAGGAAATCGGCCTCGAGCAGGATGCGGTGGTCGAGGGAGGTTACATTCTTATAAGTATGGTGATGGGCGATGAGCCAGCAGATTCTTTCTGTCTGTGCTGCTGTGAATCCATCGACTTCTGACAGGACTTTTCTCGCCTCGTCGGGACCTAATTCTTCCTGATGTTTGCCGTCGCAGTTGCCGTATTTGGCTTCTGAAACGTGAATGCCCACATCGTGGAGGATAGCAGCAGCTTCGAGCACGAAGAGTTCCTCCTTGTTCATACCCTTTGCTATCGCAATCATACGGGCAAAGTCGTGCACCTTTACGAAATGCTGGATGCGTGGCGCATCGCCACCATCATATTTTATCATCGCCCTCATCAACAGGGCGAGTGTCAATTCCTTGTTCGTCATCGCTTTATTTTCTGACAGGTACTACTTATCATTATTGATATACTCCAGAATCTGCTCTGCGTGAATCTTGGTCTTGATCTCCTTGGGAGTGAAGATTTTCTCGATGATGCCTTCTTCGTTAACGAGATAGGTGGTACGAAGGATTCCTATGGTCTTTCTGCCGCAGGTTACCTTTTCGCCCCAGCAGCCGAGTTCCTGCAATAGGGTAGTCTCGGTATCAGCAATAAGAGGAAACTGTAGGCCCTTGGTTTCGGCAAACTTCTTCTGCAAAGCCTGTTTGTCCTTGCTCACACCGATAATCTCGTAACCTGCAGCTGCCAACTCCTCTTTGTGAGCCTGCAAAGAACAAGCCTCTGCCGTACAACCGCTGGTGTTGGCTTTCGGATAACTGTAGAGTACTATCTTGCGACCACGAAAGTCGCTTGCCTTAATCTCACGTCCGTCCTGGTCTATGCCAAGAATCTCAGGTATTTTATCTCCTACATTCATAATCGTAATTATTAATTTTGTTTTCTGTTCTTTTTATCACAAACTTTTGATGATAAATACAATGCATGGTTACGGCAATTTTCAAATTGCCGAGTGCAGCTTATCTTCTGCAAAGATAATAAAAATACTGGGAATCAAGGTGATTCTTATGATTTTTAACACTGATAATATCGTTTGCTTATATTGTTTTTGCAATGATATGCTCATGGTTGTTCCTGTTAGTACATTGACGTCCAAGCCCCAGATGATATTGCTTAGCTCGATGAGCTTCCAATGCAACTATCAAGTCACGTAAATTCTCACGATTGCTAATTGCCCAAACATCATTGCAAGAAGCTGGTTCCAGCAAGTGAAGTGTTTCACGTATCGGTTGCCATCATACTTGCCAGGTGGACAAAGATAGTGAATTTATCCGAAACAGCATAGAAAGTTGGGGGATAAATGTATGAAATGGGGGTGGGGGGCTGGAAGTACGAAATGACAAAACGGCTACCTGACATTACTCATCAAGTATCCGTTTTAAAGATTCTATCATTTCCTGAATTGCCTTTTTTAAAGGTTGCAACTCATTTTCTATAATCCACCAAATCTGATCGGCATCAACCTCAAAATAATGATGAGCTATGATATCACGTAACCCTTTCACATTTTTCCAATCAATTTCAGGATGAGTTGTAAGGAGTTCTCCTTTAGTAACCTTATCAAGTCCCTTTAAACTTTCTCCTATAGCAATAAATTGCATACATATGGAATCAAGAATTGCTACACCAGTAGAAGACATCAGAAAATCATCGCCACAATGATAAGGTTGTGAACGCTCTTCTATATGCTCAATAGAAATATGCACTCTATTAAGTATATCCAATGCTACATATTTATCGAATTGCATAGATTCCATCCCGCTCAATTCTTGATTTAAAGAAAGGATTCATGTTTTTGTGAATACGCACTACATCAACTGAGCACTTGAACAAGCCCTCTAAAAACTCTTTCAAGTCGGCCAATAAAAATGGATTAGGAGTTTCTGTTTCTACACAAATATCCAAATCGCTTTGCTCTGTTTGTTCATTTCGTGATACGGAACCAAAAATGCGCAAGGTCTTGATTCCAAAATCTTTAGTAATCTTGGAACTATTTTGCCTAATTATTGCTATATAATCTTGAACTGTTCTCATAACACTTATCTTTTAAGACAGTGCAAATATAAGTGATTATCTGGTATCTTCCAAACTTTTTGCCAAGTTTTTGCAATTCATCCCACAAAATATCATTTTAAAACTTTGATACATTCATATATTAATCGTAATTTTCTCTTATTAAGACTATTCTGAATGGGTTAAAAAGAATGCATCCAATACTTCCTCAAACACATCATTAGGACTCACTTTATTGAAGAGACGCATAGAAGTTTTGAGTTTCAGCACGTCAATTCCGCTTCCCATGATATATTTGATATCCTTATCCTTGTGGAGCAAGAGCGCCTTGCAGCATTCACGGAGTCTATCACCCAGAATTTCATGTTCAACATAGGCTCTGGCTTCACCCTCGCCATCCAAGCCATAGTATTTTGAATTGTAACTATGTCCGAGTCCCTTCTGTTGCGGGAAGATATACCATATCCAATGGCTTTGCTTTCTACCTTTTTTCAGTTCACTTAAAGCCTGGGTATAGGCAACCTCCTGTGCATCCAGGAAGCGCAAGAGATCATAGTGTGGCTGCTGAGCCTTTGGATATCCGATAATGTCCGAAGGTGTAGAATCGGACGCCAAGCTTTCACCAGCGACATTTTTCTCATGATCAATTCGTTTGGGGCATTTACCGGGAACGAATAAAGCACTTAAAGACTTCACAAAAGTGACACCTAATTTAAAAACATTCATCCTCGTTTTAACGTTTTATTAAATTCTACAGCAGTTCCGTTCGCAAAAGGATAGGGAGCAATAACCTTCACCTTATATGGTGACACCACATACATGATTCCCAGACCTACACCAGCCAAAACGACCAGGCTGCCTAAGGAACCAAAGTATATTTTAATCCTTTCTTCATTACATTTTATCTTTTAGTTGTTTTCAGGTGGACAAAGATAGTGAATTTATCCGAAACAGCATAGAAAGTTGGGGGATAAATGTATGAAATGGGGAGCTAAAATCATACACACATAACCGATTGCAAATCTGATCCTATTTTATGAAGACCCTCTACAATACGTTTACGCTGTTGCTAACGTGGTTTCTTCAATCCATTTACATAGTGTGATAAAAGACTTTGGTTTATTCCAGAAGCACGACTAATTGCCGCTAGAGAAACGTATGGAGAATATGCCTTCAAAAGAGTAGTTGCATCCTGATAGTTATACACAAACTCATAATCGCCATTCTTCAGCCATCCAGGAACATCTTCTCCATTTTCCACAAGACCTTCAACATGAAACTCCAAACTATCCTTTGCCTCCTTTTGCAAAGCTTCAAAGGTTGGGGCAGTAAAAACTACCGCACCTGGTACATTACTACCAAGAGAACCGCCAAAATTCTTGTCGCACCACGCAACATTAACAATAATCTTTTCATAATGTGCTACTTTAAAATCATTATTTCTTAGACAAAAGTATTCTCCTTATTCCAGTCCCCACATATCATTCAGCATACTGATCGCAGACGCCGAACGGAATACATGATTGCGGAAGGTGATAATGGCTTCGGGGGCAAGATGTGCTTCGAAGGAGTTCACCAGGAAATCAGCCTCAAGCAGGATGCGGTGGTCGAGGGAGGTAACATCCGTATAAGTATGGTGATGGGCAATGAGCCAGCAGATTCTTTCTATCTGTGCGGCTGTGAATCCATCAACTTCTGTCAGGACTTTTCTTGCCTCATCAGGACCTAATTCTTCCTGATGCTTGCCATCGCAGTTGCCGTATTTGGCTTCTGAAACGTGAATGCCCACATCGTGGAGAATAGCAGCTGCTTCGAGCACGAAGAGGTCTTCCTCGTTCATCCCCTCTGAGACCGCTATCATACGGGCAAAGTCGTGTACCTTTACGAAATGCTGGATGCGTGGCGCATCGCCACCATCATATTTTATCATCGCCCTCATCAACAGGGCGAGTGTCAATTCCTTGTTCGTCATCGCTTTATTTTCTGACAGGTACTACTTATCATTATTGATATACTCCAGAATCTGCTCTGCGTGAATCTTGGTCTTGATCTCCTTGGGAGTGAAGATTTTCTCGATGATGCCTTCTTCGTTAACGAGATAGGTGGTACGAAGGATTCCTATGGTCTTTCTGCCGCAGGTTACCTTTTCGCCCCAGCAGCCGAGTTCCTGCAATAGGGTAGTCTCGGTATCAGCAATAAGAGGAAACTGTAGGCCCTTGGTTTCGGCAAACTTCTTCTGCAAAGCCTGTTTGTCCTTGCTCACACCGATAATCTCGTAACCTGCAGCTGCCAACTCCTCTTTGTGAGCCTGCAAAGAACAAGCCTCTGCCGTACAACCGCTGGTGTTGGCTTTCGGATAACTGTAGAGTACTATCTTGCGACCACGAAAGTCGCTTGCCTTAATCTCACGTCCGTCCTGGTCTATGCCAAGAATCTCAGGTATTTTATCTCCTACATTCATAATCGTAATTATTAATTTTGTTTTCTGTTCTTTTTATCACAAACTTTTGATGATAAATACAATGCATGGTTACGGCAATTTATTGCCTTGCCTTGACCACTTTTACAACAAAGGAAAATTTCTTGTTCTTTATAGGAAAGTAAGATGATTTTGCAGATGCTTTATGGAGAATATGGGTCAGTTATTTGTCATTGTAATGTCCTTCTACATCTAATACAAGGACAGTTATGACTTCATCATGAATCTCATAGATGATTCTGTCATGAGCAGTGATATGTCTCGAATACAAAATAGAGTTTCCTCCTATCAAAGCCTCAGGATGACCGATACCTGTTCTTGGGTGATCCATGAGTTCATGATATATCTTTTGATATTTTTTGAATAGCTTTGGATTGGATTTCTTCCATTTCTTGATGACATCTTCTGCACTCTTGGATGTAATGACTGTGTAAATCATAAACCCGCAAAGTAATTGTCTATATCATCATGCGATTTCAATGTGGTATATTGACCACAATGAATTTCCTCTCTCACCTTGTCTATCTTATCCTGCAAGTCGGGAGTAATGACATTTTCTTCCACAGTCTTGTCCTTTCTCATGACATCCGTGAGAATAGATTCCACGTAATTGTTAAGGCTGCAATTAGTAGCCTTAGCTCGTTCCTTTAGCTCCTCGAGAAGCTCTGATGGTAGCCTGAATGACGTAGGCACGCGTAATGTTGATGAGCTCATATTCTTCGTTTTAATTCTTATTTGTTGCAAAGATAATGCAAACAAGTGCAATGAAAGCTTGCTTTCAAATTGCCGAGTGCAGCTTATCTTCTGCAAAGATAATAAAAATACTGGGAATCAAGGTGATTCTTATGATTTTTAACACTGATAATCATATTTATAGTCGCTCTTTATTCTTGCTTTTTTATCATCACAATAATCACATCAAAGTAATTGCGACGTTATGGAAAAGACCGTAGAATGGCAACTAAATGCTTTTTACGGGACTTCATTAGTTTTATATAACCATTAGCAATTGTAAAAGACTTTTTAAGATACCCTTATTTTTCTCATCGTTGTATACTTTAAGTATTTTTTCATTTATAATATATTCTTTTAGTAACTTTGTCATATGCCAGCGTATACTTACTCGGTTGTCTTGCAGCACCAAGTTAAGTGAAAATCCTGACATATGCAAGTCTTTGCAAACAAATGTTTGGCAAGGACTTGCATTTATAACAAGTAATTAAACTGCGAATTTAAGGTGCCCCAACGACTTCGGAAGTCGCTCAATGAGCGGCTCTCTATTAGTCAACATCTAAATTATGAGAAGATATAAACCTAAGTAGTCCTCCTCTGACACCAACATACTCTGTTACTTTCAACCTGCCTTCGACAACCTCTATACGTAACTTATAACTTGGTTTAGATTCAATACTTCTTTGTCCATAAGTTACTAATTCTCCATCCTCATAGCTAATGCTTTCAATAGGAATCGTAACTCTATTCGTAGGTAAATCATCGGGGAATTGAAAAACGGCTTTTACGAAAAGCTCTCCGTCTTCTTTGAAAATTATTACTTTGAGTCTCCCATCATAATCAATACTTTTTGGTTCAATCCATGTACCTAAAAATTTAGACATTGCAGATTTATACGGTATTTGTGCATTAGCACCAAATGCTAATGTTAATAATAGTGTTGCAAAAATATATTTTAACAGCTTCATAACAATATTTTTAAGTCTCGCAAAGTTACGAATTTATTTTTCAAAACTCAACATCACCAATTAGTATATTTTCGATAATGAATATACGGCGACGATGCTTGCTCGAAAAGTACAATATCGTTTTTTAGATAATAGATTCCGTTGTGACAAAACAAATCCATATCCCCATCCGCATTTTCTGATAAATAGAAATACCAT
>ERZ1026846.107-NODE-107-length-60156-cov-42.784796_pt1 | contig 60156 bp, 42 predicted proteins | sample MGYA00380153_ERZ1026846 | MGnify/ENA primary metagenome ERZ1026846 (study PRJEB33269, sample SAMEA4719789) | human gut metagenome | biome: human-associated habitat; feature: organic feature; material: feces | place: Cameroon | collected 2013-10 ...
CAACACAACTGTTTGTGGTACCCAAGTCAATTCCAATTACTTTTCCCATAATTATTTTGTTTTTATTTTTTTTCGTTATTAATATGTTATAAAATCTCATTAACACCCAGACTGGAAGTTTGCCGAAGATATGCATCTATCGGGAGCCTCATCTCTAAGTGTTTACGCTACCTATAATAACAAAGCGTGTGCCAATGGTAATATTGACACACGCTGGCTGACAAATTGTCATAAGTTGCTATTTTCTTCTTTCTACAACATGCCGTCGAGTTGATTGATGGCATGGCGCATATCTTGCTCGAAAGTAGTATGGTCGAGCAGATAATGCGGAGTGCCATTAGCCAACAACTGGTAGAGCGCGGGGTTCATCCCATCTACATATTGGCTGATGGCATATTCTATATCATCACGCTGAGTGGGACTGGTGGAATATTCATACACACGCAACTTCTGATGGAAGAAGCAATAGGCCGACTCGATGCTGTCCTTGGTGAAATCTGTATTCATTTTGTTTTGACTTTTCGATAACATGATACAAAAGTAACAAGAAAAACCTAAAAAGCCACACTTCCGCATCACTTTTTAGGTTTTATTCCATTTTATGAGTTCTGGGGATTTGCCCCATCGGTTACTTATAGTAAGTGATATGTCTCGTTTGTGACTCAAAAATAGAGTTGCCCTCTATTTCAAATTCACAAGAACGTGAAGTCCAGTTGCCATGAGAGTCAAGCTCATAGTTGCCATACTTATACACGGTGGTGTTCTCCTCAGACATATCCACAGCCTTTTCGACTGCTTTTACCAGCAATCCCTTACTATTATAATAATATAAGGTGTAATCGGTTTCCTCGTCATATTCAGAGGTAATCTTTGCCACACGTCCAGCGGTGTCATAGGTGATTGCCCTAGGAACGACACCATTCTCGCCTTTTTCACGATAGAACACAATACGCCCTTTGGCATCACGGCGCAAGCCTGAGATATTTTTCCAAAGGTTCCAACCTGCGTCATCTCTGTATCCCACCCATTTTCCGTTGGCATCAAAGATACGCTTGCTTTTTTCTCCTCCAGCATTCGACCACACTATACATGTATGTACCTTGCCCTTGAGGTCGAAGCAAGACAAGTCGGCCACTTTCACTGTCTGAACTGTCGTTGTTTTTCTCACCACAGCTTTTTTCTTTACTTGTGCAGTTGCACTTACACTGACCAGCAACAACATGGAAAATACAATTCCCGAAGATCTCAAAAATTTGTTCATGTCCTGTTCCTCTTTAAAAATTCTAAATAGCTTAATCATCCTTCAAATCCTTGCTAATCTTTTCATATTTCGACCAAGGAACCAAAGTTATCTTAGCTATTTTATCCATTTTTTCCAACTTTGCAATGCTTTTTTCCACAGCCTCGTCATCTGCATCCGTTGTATTGGCGTAATAAGACAACGAGAAAGAATAAGTACGCTTTGTTCTATCTATTTCAGAGCCAATTAAATAACGAGACAGTCCCAAGACCTGTCCATCATACTGCCGGCATCGTCCTCCGCCTAAGAGATTTCCATCTTTATCCCACAGAGCATAGCATGCATCATCGGGCGACTTTTGAGGACCAAAGACCAAACTGCTCCAGCCACTTTGTACCTTTTCATTCCCGACTTCCACCTCTACATAAAACTCAAAGGTAAACTTTTGGGCATGTTCTTTGGCTTTGGCCTCATGCACACCCGAGCTAATGATTTTATACTTTGTCTCATTTTGAATTTTATAAGAATTCATTTTTCCCTCAACAGAACTTATCTCACGATTCAAGAGGGTAAAATAATCTTCGGACAAGTTATCCTCATAGAACTTATTTTCCCATTCCACAAAGTCACTTAATCCATCACTGCGATGGGATTGACCCTCTTTTATATATTTGGGCATGATTACAGCACCTTCAGCCAATTGCTCAGGGATATTTCCCAGCAATCCTTCGCCAGAGAAGTTGCCTTTAGACGGACCACAAGCTCCCAAGGTCAAAACAGCCACAAGGGAAAACAAAAAATAATATACTTTTTTCATACCTTTACTTTTAATTTTACAGTTTTATGGTAAATCATATAGACTGAGGGTGATGGTTTCCATCACCTCATTGGACGACACAAAGTCAGGTTGCATAGGCAACATATCAAACGAGTCTATTATCTCGTTCAGGCGCTCATTGCCCACAGACGTCATCGTCTCATCATAGACAGGATACCTACCATAAATTCCGAAATGAATCATAGGGATTCCCTCTTCGGGGGTACTTGAGGCTTGGCACTCCTCGCCGAAAGCCTTCACTGCATCACGTAGTTTCATGCCTGGCTTGAGCGTTTTGCCACCATCAAACTTGATAGTTATCTTGTCGGATTTGACGAAAATGCGAAATATCTCGCCATTCTTTATGTTTGCATAAAGCGTAGCCACCTCTTCCGATCCATTATAAAACGTATACACCTTGGCATTCACCCCTTGGTCTACCTTCCATTTGTAAGAGGTATATAGGTTCTCGTAATTGTCGGGCAGGCTCTTTACTTTCTTGCCCAAAGTGATGGGGCCACAACCTTTCTCCGTAAAGTCGGCCTTGCTCAAGTCATTGCTCTTGGCTGCCTCCTCCATTTTCTTGCCGTCGGCTTCTTGCTTTTCCTTGGCAAAGACCTCCAGAGCTTCATCGTCTACTTCCACCAGTTTGGCCACTTGATCATAGTACAGCTTCGTACTAAGCATCTCCTTCATGTGAGAGGATATGTCCAGTCGAAAAGAATACTTACCTATTTTCACACCATAGCGCAACCAGCTCACACCTTGTAGATTAAGGGCTTTCCCATCTTTATCGACAGCAAGAATCCTGTTCGTACTACGACGCTCACTCTTCCCCAAGGTATAGTCTTCTGGACGTACTATGTCAAACAAGTAACACCAAGTACCTATCACTTTTTCATTTTTCAGCTTCAGCTTAAAGCCCTTGATTTTTTCCTTCTTACCACCCACATGACGTTCAAAAGGAATCTCCTTACCATCCAGTTTCTTTGCCAATTTCTCTATGATGGGCTTGTTTTCATTAATAAATTCATATCCGTATTTTTTACCTTCTTCATCTTGCATTATTCTTATTCCCTTCGATGCGAGTTTATCACTCAGTTTTTGATAATCATAGTCAAAACGAGCAAAGGCGTAAGGAAGATTTTCAAAGATACCATCGCCTGTAAACTCATACCCCTCAATAGCTTCAGGCGAAGTCTTTGAGTCACTGCAAGATGCAAACAATGCTAAAGCTGCCAGCATCATGATACATAAATAGTTTTTAGTCATGTCTTATAAGTCTTAGTTGTTTTACAAGTTGGATAAACTCCACGAAGAGTTTATCCAACAAACGTTTTCTAAAAGCAGTTTATTCTACCTCTACGCTCATTACCTTAGCTACATTACCTGTAAATGGGTAAACATCTGAGTTTACACCAATAACACCAGATAGGCTTGTTGCTGTTCGGCTAAAATTAGGAATTCTGAATTTTACAGTCATACATTCTCCTGCATATAAGGATAAGTCATAAACCCTATAATCTTTCCAATTGCCTCCATTGACTGAAACGTCTATAGTATTCCAAAAGTAACCATTTCCTTGGTTATCTTCAAAGCTATTTTCATTGTTCGCCTCACCTATGCTGAAATTAGTGATATTTTTATTTTCTTCAGAAACATTCTTCAAGTTCATAGATAAGATGCAATCTCCCGTTGATGTTCTGGTACAGCTAGTTACTTTAAATTCCAATGCTTTGTCATTGGTTTGGATACCATTTCGCATAACACGATTGTCCTCAACCTTTATCTTCTTAAAATCCTTGACAGTTCCATTGAATTTGTCAGAGCCAAGGTCGGCTGAGAATTTCAAATCCACGCTCTTTACAGAACTTGGCTTAAAATTATTTATAAAGAAAGCACCTTCGATTTTGTCTTTCTTATCGATAGACACTTTTAAGTAATTCTTCTTAAAACCATCGTTGAAAGAGACAGAACCTGCACTATTTGTCAAATCACTATACTCGTCACCATTGTTATCGACGACACTTACACCAGAGAACTCAATATCCTCAAGGTCTTTTCCACTCACGTTCGTCATGGTGAAGTCTATGCGCAATACATCGCCGAATCGCTCACAACTATTAATCTTCATCCGAAGATACTTAGAGAAACCAGAAGTCTCGTCTTCTTCTTTCTCACACGATGCAAAAGCCAATACGGCCATCAGCATCAACAATAAATACTTACAATGTTTCATAAAAAAATAATTTTTAGTTGTCCTTGCCAGGCTCCCGACAAAGGATATTGATAAAAGGATTGATAGAATGGCAACGAGGGAGCCTCAATGGGGGAGCCCCATCGAACTCATTGCGTTTATACAATAAGTGGGGTTGCCCCCATCATATTTGTTGTTTAGCTTTAGGCTCATATGTTTTGTATGATTATAAAAACGAAAAAAGCGGGGATCATGCTCGGTTACTCGTTCTTCAAACTGAGGCCCTGAGATTGCCCTTCCCTGTTGAACGAGCAACCTCAGACCCCACGCCGATATGATATATATACTCCTGAAAAGGATATAATCATACAACGTGGCATCTACTAGTTGCTTTGCTCTGACAGGGAATTGAAATTTCTCAGGTTTCAGTTTGTCATGAACAAGCGCTTAGCAAACGCCTTCCCAAATTGATATTGTCCCATCCTCCCGCAGTAATTCGCAGCAATTTGGATTGCCATACTGCCATCGGCATGGAATACGCTTGCAAATATATAACAAATTATTGACACCGCAAAGTTTTTACAAATATTTTTGAGAAAAAATCAGGAAAGCATAGTTTCGTACACAAATGTATGCTTATACCGTATATCCATGCAACAATGAATAGAAAAGAAATTCCCAGTTAGGAAAAATACGCCAATCAACTGGCAAAATATTTTTTCCTAACTGGGAAATTATTTTTTCTCAACTATAGATAATAGGTTTCTGCATATATATGCAAGAAACGTCCAACTATCATTTTTCAGATTCTTACTCCGAGAGCATGGTAACCTCTACACGATGATTCTGCTTCAACAACTCCTTAGCCATCTTCTGCACATCAGAAGCTGTCAGGTTGTCAACCATCTTGCAGTAATCCTTGTCGAAGTCGGCATCGTCGTCGAGCTGGTGCCAGATGACGTAGCTCCAATAGTCGTTGGTGATGGTCATCTGTCCATATTGCTTCTTCAGATACTTCTTCACCTTATCCATACTGCTTGCCACAGGCCCATGGTCGGCAATGTTCAGAAGTTGCTTGTAGATAATAGGATTCAGCTCATCGTAACGATTAGGGTCGCTCTTGTAGGAAATACGAAGCAAGGCATTCGGATTGTCCTCCTTCTCGAGGTTGAAGCTTACGCTCACTCCGTATGTTCCTCCTTTCTCCTCACGTACCGAATCGGTGTAAGCTATTTGGAGGACACGGGTCAACAAGTCGAGCACCAAGTCGTTCTTCGGCGAGAATGGGACGTTGGCTGTATAGAACACGCTCACGTTGGCAAGCGGAGTCTCCTGCTTATGCACGAACTTCACCACCTCGTTCTTCTTCACAATCTGAGGCACGTTGGTCTTGTTGCTTTTCTCTGCCTTGTGGGTAGAAGGCAGGGTGGCAAGATACTGGCAGAGCAACGGACGAAGCTGCGCCATATCTATCTTGCCGATGAAGACGGTCTTGAAGTTGCTCGCATCGCTGAAACGCTCACGATAGATTTCGAAGATGCGGTTGTAATCCGCTTTTTTTGCAATCTCCACGGTTACAGGAGCCTGACGCACATTGTGGTCGTACAGAGTAGCCGAGAGGGAGTCGTTGTAGACAACCTTCGAACTGGCATTGCGGTTCTTCAGGAGCGAAAGGTTGCGGTTCATCATTCCCTCGAACGCCATGCTGTCCTTGCGAGGAGCGGTGAAATAGAGATGAGCCAACTGAAGCATCGTCTCCAAGTCTTTTACTGACGAGGTACCTGTGATGCGCTGTCCCTCACTGGTGATGGAAGGAGCCAACTTCAAAGACTTTCCTGCCAATGCCTTGCGAAGACGAGTGGCCGTGAAGTCGCCCACACCTGCCTCCGTGATGGAACCACTCAGGAAGGCGAAGTTAGGGATGTCCTCATCGCCATAGACGGAAGTACCGCCCTCGCCTCTCATGCTCATAGTGATTTGGTCGGCCTGATAGTCGGTGGATTTCACATACACCTTCATGCCATTGCTCAAGACAATCTCCGTCATGCCAAACTTTCCGTATGGTTTCTCCGACACAATCTTGCCTGGTGCAGGCAAGGCCGCCATCAAGGTAGCTGGCACTTGCTCCTCCTGGTAAGCGTCGTAACGCTTCTGCTGTGCGGCAAGCACGGTGCTCTCAATTTCCGATTCCGAAGGAACCACGAAACCATCCTTGTCGGGTCCATACATGATGAACACCTGGTTCTTGTCGGTGATTATCTCGCCCACCTGACTATTGACCTCGGCAAGACTCACCTCGCCATCAAACTGCTTCACCAACTGAAGGTTGTAGGCAGGGGTCAAGATAGGCTCTCCCTCTAAGAAGTTGTTCACGCACTGGTTCACATAATGAGAGTTCTTATAGTCTTTCTCCATCTTCAGTTGTCGTTCGGCAGCATTGAGATAAAGTTTCTTGGCACGTTCAAGTTCACTCTGTGTAAAGCCATACTGACGGGCACGTTCCACCTCGCCTACGGCTACCGAAACGCCACCCAGTACATTGTCCTGCTTGCAACTGATACTCAGGCTGAAGGCATCCTTGGTGCGGGAAACGAAGAACGCGCCGTTCTTCACCGTCGCACTCATGAAAGGCGGATTGGCCACTTGCTTTTTCTCCGAAAGGCGACCATTGAGCATATAGGTGATTAAGCCGTTGATGTAATCCTCACGCTGATATTTCACACTGTTTTTCTCGCTGTCTGGAGTGGTCTCGCTCTTCATATAGAGATGACCGAGGATGATAGGCTGCTCCTTGTCCTTCTCGATGGCGACAATCATCTTGTCATTATCGTTCACAGGATAGTAGATGCGCTCGGCAGGATTCTTGTGTGCCTTAATCTTACCAAAGAGCTTTTGGATTTTCCTCTCCATCATATCCACGTCGAAGTCACCCACCACCACGATGGCCTGCAAGTCGGGGCGATACCACTTCTGATAGTAGTCACGCAGGTCCTGGTAAGGGAAGTTATCCACAATGTCCATATTGCCGATAGGCAGACAGTCCTCATACTTGCTGCCCTTGTATATCTTAGGCATCACATTCTCCATCATGCGCTGCATGGCCATGCCCGTACGGCGGTTGCGCCATTCCTCGTGGATGACGCCACGCTCCTTGTCTATCTCCTTGGGTTCAAGGTTGATAAACTGGCTCCAGTCGTTGAGCACCAAGAGGCAGGAGTCGATGATACCTTCGCGCTTGATGGGAGCCGAACCGATGTGATAAACCGTTTGGTCGACTGATGTGTAGGCATTGAGGTTGGTACCAAACTTCACACCGATGGTCTCGCACCAAGGCACGATGCCCAGTTGCTTACCCTTGCCAGGGAAATGTTTGGTACCATTAAACGCCATGTGCTCCAGAAAGTGAGCCAAGCCACGCTGGCGAGGTTCCTCCAAGATGGAGCCCACACGCTGGGCTATATAGAAGTCGGCAAGTCCTGCCTCCTTGGCATTATGACGAATGTAGTAAGTGAGTCCGTTCTTCAACTTGCCCTGACGGATGGATACATCCTGCTCCACAGTTTGAGCAAACAGCGAGGCAGGAAGTATAGAGAGAAGGAACAGACCTAATAATTGTTTCTTCATTAAATTTCTTTTTATATAGAAATGTGTTATTCTACAATCACTTTCTTATTGCCTACGACATATACACCTTTAGTCAATCCATTCTTTGCTTCAGCCACAGAAGAAGCAGATTTCAAGAATTTGCCATCGGTTGTATAAACGCTTACACTACCATTTGCAGCATCTGACTTGGCTGCATTGATACCTGTAGCCACATCATTCAGTTTATAACTGTAATAGGCAACACCCCAAGCGGCGAGGTTAGAGAACTTCGTATTAGTTCCGTAGAACGTAGCTTCTGCTGTAGTTGAATTTGCACGACCACCACGATTCATCATTACCACATAGTCACCGTCAAGGATAGGCGCAGAACCCAATGTAGCAATTCCATACTTGCAAACTATGTAAGGAGTACCGGCTTCTGCCGTTAACTTGTTGTATGGCACCAAGATGGCCCCCTGAGCCATATCATAGCCAAAAGCATACATACTAGACTGACCTACAACAACACCAAAAAACTCACTAATACCAGTTGTTGGAGAAGCGACAACGTTTTGCACCTCACCAGTCTCTGGATTTACCTTGATGACATAAGCTTTGTACATTCCCTTAGGGTTAGCCAACAAGTCAAAAGAACCTTGCACACCGCCTGTAGAATACAAAGCACCATCTATATACTGAAGACCTTTGTTATGGAGTCCCCACTTTGAGGTGTTTGAAGACCATTTAACGACATTAGCATAGTTTACCGATAAATCAGAAGTATTAATCGAAGCGATATAGAGAGTCTCATGCCCTGTTGTTGCTTCGATTTTCTTATCTCCGAGCAAGAACTCAGATCCATTGCCGGCAACACGCCCATTAGCATAAATCTTGCCATTAGCATAAGCGATCTTATCCATGTAAGCAGCTTCTGCGGGGCTATCCGAAGTAAGACGATTCAGATAGTAACCTTGCTTATCCAATTTCACAAGATATAAATCTCCCACTGATTTTTGAGAATCACCAGTCCATCCACTCACATTCTTAGCCGTAAGTGTCACTACAGAGCCATCACTCTTTTTGAAGTTCAACTGAGTACGATAGTTTCCTGAGATATAAATATTCTCCTCATCGTCCAAAGCAAGTCCCTTAACAGATGCATTGTTTTTTGTATTCTGGGTAAAGTTACCTGTACCAGCATAGTTTACCAAGCCATTGAACAAACGAGCCCAAGCGATTTTTCCTTCTGCCGTCAGACGGACTACAAGAAAGCGGTACTCACTGTCCGATGTATTCATGTCTTTTATCGTGGTTGTTGCACCTGTACCATCTACTATCTCCAAAAGATTGTCAAGACCTGCATCTTTCACCCACGCTCTTGTCTTGACAACCATGACAAGACCACCATCCTTGGTAGCTGCCAATACACTTTCTTGATCCACATCACCCTTCTTGGTATATAAGTTCCAACTTACATTACCTTGTTGGTCAACCTTCTGAAGCAATAAATTGCGATTATAACTTGAACCGTCATTATATGGACTTCCTTCGATTGCTTGTCCATCGACTCCCAACAATGGTTCGCCATCAAAGTTTACTGTATAAGATTTCCAAGAAAACTTGAGGTCTTTATCTACAGAACCAAAGTTGGTTGCTACATAATAAAAGCCATCGGAAGACTTGCACATATCGACAACATTGTCACCAGCAGATGTCTTACCATCAACAGAATGTGCCCATTGGAAAGTCAAAGCACTTTGTGCCTCATCTGCACGAGCAAAGCCTACCATTGCAAGCATTGCCATCAATAAAAGAGTAAATTTCTTCATAAAATTGATACTTTTAGTTAATAAACTTATTTTAATGTTATATCATTTCTTTTAGAAGCGAATGCCTGCCGATACAACCAAGGCATTCTGATGAGCTGTCTGGAGGTAATGGTCGTACTGCCATGACAGCTTGATGAATGGCAAAAACTGACGAGCGACCAACAGAGGAACTTCCACATCCGCCCCCACGTTCCAACGGTCATGGGCTAAATACTCATTTGTATGAACGATTGGTTGCATCATCGCAGAGTTGTCCTCCGACAAGAAACTATCATCATTGTTTTTCTTGATAGCCCACTCATAACCGCCATGCACATTTGCCATCAACAGGCACTTGCCCACTTTCACCTTCCCGTCCAACAGCAAAGAGGTTGCCACTGCTGCATATCTTAATCGACGATAAGGTTCTTGATATTTCTCAGAATAGCCCATATAAGCCAACTTCCACTTACCTCCACAAGAAGACTTGCCGGAAAGAACGTTTTGGTAGAAAGTCTCCATCCCAATCCTGGACTGTGCAGAAGTATAAAATTCTGCAGAAGCTATTTGAGGATAAATGTTGTCTTGAGCTGTTCCAAAAATATTCTCAGTACCAAACTTGCGGTAAATCTCGCCATCCAAGTTGGCTCCATAATACTGATGTCCATCATTCATCAAGTAACCTACCGTACCATGAAAACGGTCGCTCTCCAAAGTTGCCATCGGAAGCTCGTTGAGCGTGGATATGATCTTGTCGATGTTGGTATATTCATACTCCGCTTGCGCAAACCATCCCCTCTGATCTTTTTGCGAATACGTCAACATACCCCCTACTCCATAGCCCTTATAGTAAGTGGATGTATTGACACCACGAAAACGATAGTAATCATTGCCCAAGCCTGTGAGATGATAAATGGTTGGCACAGACACTTCATTGTAGAGTTTCAGTTCATTGGTTTGCTTGTACTTACGAGCTGTCACAGCTGCGCCTATCGAGTGTAAGCCACCCAAGAGATACGAGATACCCACTTTCGCACGCAAGTCACCTGTAAGGTTCTTGGGACGAGGGTCACGAGTACGGTATTCCATTCTGGCTGTATATTCACCTTCCGCACCTATCGTCCACTTCTTGTCCAAAGGATAGGAGAAACCACCCATGAAGTGGTAAAACTCCTGCTGGGTCTTTCCGCCCACAGTATCAGCCATCAAATAAGGATAGAGTAAATCAAAATCCGTGGTTTCATTGTAACGAACGTTGCGAGTACTACCGTTCACATAATAGGCATTTCCCCAAAGTGTAGCCTTTCCCTTATGCAAATAAGCATCCACATCAGCAAAAACTCTACTATGCCCATCTCCCTCTTCCCATCTCTCAGGAGTAGTGGCATGACGATAGTCGTACCCCACATTCAGCGTATTCAACGAATGCTGATAATGAAACGACTGCATGGCAGGATTCAAGAAGACAGAAGCATTCATACCATCTCGAAGTAGGATATGCTCGAAGACCTTGCCCACCAAGTTCGCCTCTTGTGCTCCGACATGACTTGTCGCCAATATTATCATTGCCATGAAATAATATTTTTTCTTCATACTTATTCTTCTTGCTTATTTCTTAGATTGAATACCATCGTATGTCTCAGTCGTTGCCTTCGTGCCCTGTGCATCAATGGCAGAATGCTGCATCTCGATGATCGAGGGAATACACTCTGTGTTGAAATCTTCCGTAGAATTATTGGTATCCTTCAAATGCATCGTGCCATCTGCATTGAGATAGAGCATCTTGCGACGAATGCTACGGAAGTAACGAGTTTTGTCTTTGTCAATCTTGCCCACGTGTGTCCAACCTGCATCGATGGATGGCGGTAAGATATTCCACAAGCGCTTAGCCTCCACACTACAATTGACTCCATCAATAATCCAAGCATTCGGCATCTTGTAAGCATCTTGTTGCATAGGGAAAGTACCTGCTGGAAGATACATCGTATATTTATAGGTATATCTATATTTCTTCAAGTATTCCTCTTTGTCGATTGGAATGCGAGCCAAGGCAAACGACGTAAAGCCACGGTTGTGAAGCACATAAAACGACTCTGTATAGCAATACCATTTATCCAAATTAGGCACCGTAGGACTATCTATGTCCATGTGATCAGGATGGATGGAGACGTCATACCATTCAAAATCAGCATGACTCAAGTCGAATGAGTTTGGATTTGCCGTACGGTGATCGATGCCTGTATCACACAGAATCATGGAATGACCCGGCAAGACAGGATGGTCATGTCCACTACCAGGAACCACATACAAAGACCAGATGGTCATTGTGTCCTTACGAATATCTGGAGTATATTCAAAGTATTGCGTAGATTTGAACTTAGACTCGCAGAAAGCCAAGCCATCGGCATAGAGCACATGGTCGGTATTATTGTATATCTTAATATAGCTATCACCATAATACTGCAAGCCTGAAGATCGCAAGGTGCCAGAGAAGAAGATTTCCTCAAAAATGAAGTCATCGTTCTCTGCAGAGAGATAGGTCTCAATCGAAATATTCTTGGTCTCCCCTGTTACCTCCACATTCTCTGCCTTACCTGTCAAGATACCTTTACTTTCTGTTTCCTCGCCCTCAGAGTTCTTGGCTGTATATATGACATTGGCAGAATAGACGCAGTCGTAAAGTCCCTCCAGTAGGCTGACATTCTTCAAATCGTCCAAAACAGTTACCTTACCCGTAGATAAATTGGTCATCTTCAAGGTTTGGTCCACAACCTTCAGGTTTTCAACTCCTTCCGGCATGGATATACTAAACTCCGAGTTGGTGTGTGGAATATCAGACGTTTGGTCTTCACAAGCCAACAAGAACAAACTCACCACCCCAAAGACCAATAACCATATTGTTTTTGTTACGTTTCTAAAATCTTTCATCTTCTTACATCTTATTATATTATATAGTAAAACCTGCTTCAACACCAAAATAGGGCGAAGCATTTCTACGAATCACTCTTCCGTTGGCTGTATAATCTGGCAAATAATCCAAAATTTTATTAGCAAAGAAAGAAAGACGCATATACCTACCTATTTCCTTAGTCACCTTCAGATTGACAACCATAGACATCGGTACCGTAAAAGCCTTAAATTGATCGTCGTTATAGGTTCTTGCCAACTGTAACAGATAAGGGTCATTCAGACTTTCTTCCGTATAGTCATGAAGTTGTCCATCCTCCGAAGAAATATAGGCTATTGGCATACCATTCTTCTTCATCTGCTTGGTACGAATCATCCACATACACTGCACAGAAGTGGTGAAGATAAGTTTCCACTCTGGTATCTGGGTGTCAAAAGTGACATTGGTATTCAAGCGGTCATTTTCTCGGCCATCGTTCCAGTCATAAAGCCCCACATACTTATCCCTAACCGTCTGTCCATTGACTACCGTACTGACGGCATCAAACATCGGTTGGCTATTGGTATATTGGGTATGGAACCAAGCCCCTGTCACATTCACACGAGTTTTGAGACAATGAATACGCTGGGAAGTGAAAGCCAACTCGATGCCCTGCTTCACCAGTTTACTGCCATTAGAAACCTGCTGATACCCATCCAACACTCTACGATTCTCGTATGGAAGTGTGGTATAATCCACACCAGCTTTCATTTGGCTCACGTCATAAGAACGGTAGTCATACACACCATAGATAGAAGAATAGCGGAAGCCCGAAGTCATCGACTCACGGAAATAATCAACAGAAAGACGATTGTCATTCCAGTTCATATCTAAACGAACCTCCCACTTATAATTTCGTGCAGGCTTTATCTGATAATTGGTAGGATCTTGCACATATGTATGCACAACAAACTTACTATCTTGCGTAGGATTCTCCGTATCATAATAAGCCATGCAGATAAAGTTACTATAATACTTATCTGGATAGAGATAATTGAGCGTAGGCATCTTGGTAGTGATACCATATCCTCCATTCAACGAAATAGACATAGGTTTACCTCCCACATCAAACTTCGGGAAATGCCAAGCGAGATTGGTACGAGGGTCGACATAATACTTACCACTCATATCATACTTACTATCCAAGCCCAAAAGTGTATTCAAGCGAACACCAGCCATCAGTTCTATCTTACTCATGCCTATATTCGCTTTCATTAATTCTTCTGCAAAGAAAGAAAAGTTTTGCAAAGCAGGAATATCGGAATATTTACGAGGACGAGAACTCCAACCGCTTACACTCAAAGGTCTGTGCATATCATATACCTGCCCACGTCCAAAGTTCTTTGCAATATCCCAATTAGCACCTATTTTTATCGTATGGTTGGTATGAGTGGTTTTAAATCCCATTACACCTTTGGCTTTGACGTAGGCATTAAAAGGCTTTCCGTCACAAAGATAGTTGGCTGTATATTCCGCAAACACAGCTTGTGCCTCGTTCTCACCATCCGTCCAGGAGAGAGGCACGATGCCGTAACGCTGAGGTGCCACCAAACGAGTTTGGTGCAAGCGGTCGAGCTGAAGGCTTACCAATGTATTTACATCCACTTCCTTGAACCAAGACTTCGGCATCTTCAAGTTGAAACTATTAGTCAATGCCAATCTACTAAAAGAAGACTTATATTCCTCCACATTGCCATAGTTGATATCAGGGTCACTCTTACTGTCATCAAAAGAACCTGAGTAATCAAAAGCGGAGTTATATTGCCAAAGATACTTCTTATCATTTTCACCTCGCAAGGTATAACGCAATGAACCTGTTACACGTTTATAGTTCTCGAAGTTATCGGTAGGATCTATCTTAGAGTCCATGTAACCTAAATCAACATTCAAGATAGAGTTGCCAGCACTATTGAGAGCCAAACCTTTGCCCAAAGAGAAGAGCTTACTGTAGCCATCAGCCTTGAAACGGGCTGTCAATGGGATAGCACGACGAATCTTCTTGATTTTCACCAATCCACTGGTTAAATTACCATACTCCACGGAAGGAATGCCACGTACCACCTCCACGCTCTCGATGTCATCGGTTGAGATAGAACGCATATCCACACCTCTATTGGTTATGTTGCGATTATTTTCTAACGTAGAAGAACTGGTTGAAGACTGCGTATCCGACAATGGAGAATACTGCAAGTTGGCATCGGTAGAGATAGGTACGCCATCTACCATAAACTGCGTACCAAGAGAAGAAATGGAATAATTGTTGTTTTTAGTAGTAGAACCATAAGCTCCCATCGTACCTGTCTCACGAAGGGTTATCGTGTTTGCCTCTCCCATGTTCGGATCTTTGGCATAGCCACCAGGAAGGAGTTCCATAAGATCGGCTATACTGTTCGGCTGGAGATGAGTCATCGCATCTCTACCTATTACAGATGAGGTCACAGGACCATTGCTGGCACGAGCTGTCACCACCACCTCGCCAAGAGCAGCAACATCCTGGCACAAGCGATAAGTGGCACCATTATGAAATGGCACATCCAAAGACTTGTATCCCACATAACTGATACGTATGATACTTCCTTCTGTCGTATTGTTCAAACGAAACTGACCATTGATATCCGTGACTGTCGCTATTTTTTTAGAGCCTTTCAACGTCACTGTCGCCCCTATGATTGCCTCTTGAGTCTTACTATCAATGACCTTTCCTGTCAAATTTTGAGCCTCAGCCATCACCACAAAAAGCAATAGCAAGAGGGTACTAACCATCCTTCTCATCTTACCTTGATGCTTTTACCTTTTTTATATGATATAGAATTCGGCTGCAAAGATATGAAGAAAAGGAAAAACATACAATACCTAAAAGTAGGTAATTTAGAATATGTCTAAAAAGAAAACGGACTCTCAGAAGAGAGCCCGTTACATTATAATTGCTTCATCGACAGGGCGATACGTTTGCGCTTCAGGTCGACTTCTGTCACCCTGACCATCACGTGCTCATGGAGTTTTACCACTTCTGAAGGGTCGCTCACATAGCGGTTGGCCATTTGTGAGACATGAACCAAACCGTCATTGTGGACACCTATATCAACAAAGGCACCAAACTTAGTGATGTTGGTCACGATGCCCGGTACTACCATGCCTACTTGCAAGTCCTCAATGGTCTTGATGGAGGCATCAAACTCAAACTTCTCCACCTCGCCTCGTGGGTCAAGTCCGGGTTTGTCGAGCTCGGCCATGATATCGGTAAGCGTAGGCATGCCTACTTCGCCACTCACATACTTCCGTATGTCTATCTTTTTCTGCAAGGCTTTGTCCTCTACCAGTTGCTTTACCGTCACACCCTGATCTTTGGCCATGGTCTCTACGAGAGAGTAACGCTCCGGGTGAACTGCGCTGTTGTCCAAAGGATTTCTTGCTCCAGGAATGCGGAGGAAACCGGCACACTGCTCATAAGCCGAAGGACCTAAACGCGGCACTTTCTTCAGTTGGGAACGAGAGGAGAATGCACCATTCTCACGACGATACTCCACAATATTCTTCGCCAATGTGGGTCCGAGACCACTCACATAGGTGAGCAGATGCTGAGAGGCTGTATTGAGATTGACACCCACCGAGTTCACGCAACTCATCACTACCGAGTCGAGACTCTTCTTCAACTGACTCTGGTCCACATCATGCTGATACTGCCCCACTCCGATACTCTTGGGATCGATCTTCACCAACTCAGCCAAAGGGTCCATCAGTCTTCTGCCGATAGAAACCGCTCCACGCACCGTCACATCCTCATCAGGAAACTCCTCGCGGGCAATCTTAGAGGCAGAATAGATAGAGGCTCCATCCTCGCTTACCACATAGACATCTACCGGATGCTCAAAATCTATCTCGTTCAGCCACTCACTGGTTTCCCTGCTTGCCGTTCCGTTGCCTACCGCCATGGCCTCAACCTGATACTGGCGCACCATGCGCTTCATGGCAGCAGTGGCCTCCATGCGCTTGCTGCGGGGAGGATGCGGATAAACGATCTCATGATGCACAAGATTGCCCTGGGCGTCAAGACATGCAGTCTTGCATCCATTGGCAAAGCCTGGGTCGACAGCCATGACACGCTTCTGTCCAAGAGGTGCTGCCAAGAGCAACTGGCGCAGGTTCTCTGCAAAGACAACGATTGCCTCCTCATCGGCCTTCTGCTTGCTCTGAGCTGCAAACTCAGTCTCGATACTGGGTTTCAACAAGCGCTTGAATGCATCATCGACAGCCTCGCCTACCAGAGCCTGGCACTCGCCAAAGCCATGAACATAATGACGTTTCAGTTTGGTGATGCAAGTTTCTTCATCTGCAGATATGCTGACACGCAGGAAACCTGCCGCCTCTCCACGACGCATGGCCAACAAACGATGGGAAGAACAACGTTTCAAAGGTTCCGAGAAGTCGAAATAATCGGAGAAGCGCTGGGCATCTTCCTCGTCTTTCTTCTTTGCCACCACCTTTGAGGTGATGATGGCGCCACGACGGAACTCACCTCGTATCTGGTTGCGGCTCTGCTCATTCTCGCTTACCGTCTCGGCTATAATGTCCTTAGCTCCCTGGAGCGCAGCCTCTACATCGCTCACCTTGTCACCCACGAACTTGCGGGCAGCCTGCTCGGGATTACGTTCGCGCTGAAGCAGGAGGAGCTGTGCCAACGGTTCAAGCCCCTGTTCGCGAGCCACCTGTGCACGAGTACGACGCTTGGGTTTAAAAGGCAGATAGATGTCTTCCAGCTCTGTGGCGTCCCAACAGTTGTCGATGCGCTGCTGCAACTCTGCCGAAAGCTTGCCTTGCTCGCCGATGGTCTTCAGGATGGTTTCCTTGCGCTTCGCCATCTCCTTATATTTCTCGTTGACCTGAGCCACCGCCTCTATCTTCACCTCGTCCATGTTGCCGGTTTTCTCCTTACGGTAGCGGGAGATGAAGGGAATAGTACAACCTTCCTCAAGCAACTCTAATGTATTTTCGACAGCCTTCTCGCTCAAAGCAAGAGCGGCCGCAATCATCTTTGAAAATGGATTCATTTCTTGTATTTATTTGTTACTGTAGTTACGCATGTTTTGCCCCACACGCCCTGAAAGGGCAGAAGCTCTTAGCCCAGGGCAACGCCCTGGGTTGTTAAGGGCATTAGCCTATCGCCCTGAAAGGGCAAAAGCTTTAAAACTCCAAGCAATTTATAAGGCTTTTGCCCTTACAGGGCGCCTTGTTGCCTGCCATTACACCCAGGGCGTTGCCCTGGGCTAAGAGCTTCTGCCCTTTCAGGGCGTGTGGAGCATACTTGCGAAAGTTTAATTTGTTAATAGTAATGCAAAGATACAAGAAAAAAGTCGCAAAGACAAATCTCCTTGCGACTTTTTCTGTTTTTTATCATTACTTCCTGATGGTAAACTCGAACTTCAATCCTCCTTCGGGCAGATTGGCTGCCCGAATGGTTCCTCCATGCAGCAATACCGAGTTTTTCACGATGGCAAGTCCCAGCCCTGTACCTCCCATCTTACGGCTGCGCCCCTTGTCCACACGATAGAAACGCTCAAAGATGCGAGCCAAATGCTCCTGAGGCACTCCCTGTCCATTGTCTCGGAAAATGAAATGCCACTTATTGCCAACCTCTTTGCCTTCCAGGGTGATGGTTGTTTCTTCACCTGCATAGGCTATGGCATTATCGGTAAGGTTGCGGAAGATGCTGTAAAGCAGACTTCGGTTTCCCTTCACCACGATGTGCTCGGGCAACAGGTTATGAAAACTCATCTTGCGCTCCTCGCGCTCAAGGGCGGTTTCTCTCATGATGTCGCTGGCCAACTGAGTGATGTCTACCACCTCGAAATCTATCATGTCGGAACCATCGTCCAAACGGTTGAGTGTGGAAATATCACGCAAGAGCGAAGTGAGTCTTTCACTCTGGGCATAACAGCGCTGCAAGAACTGCTGCTTCATTTCTTCGCTGATACGGGGATTGTCGATAATAGTCTCCAAATAGCCCTGTATGCTTGCCACTGGTGTCTTCAACTCGTGGGCAATGTTCTGGGTAAGCTGCCGTTTCAGAATATCCTGTTCCTTGCGCGTGGTCTGTATTCTCTTGTACATCTTGATGATACGCTCGGCAATCTCGCCCAGCTCATCATTGGGGAAAGTCGCCAGGTCTTCTATTTCAAGACTCTCATTATGATCGGCTTTATAGGCGAAGATGCGCAACTTGGCCACATTCTTTCCCAAGCGATGCATAAACCGATAAAGCACAATGGTAAGGAGTATGATAGCAAAGATGGCAAACCAGATGTAATGCTGGTCGGCCTTCAACGACTTGGAGAGATCGTTGTTATAAGGCAAAGCGCTTCGGATAATAATGGAATCGGCAGGAAAATAAGTGGCCACATAGAAGTAATCATGCTTCAGGGTCTTCGACTGTCGCTCCACACTCGAGCCCAGTCCTGTCCTCAATGCTTCCTGTATCTCCTTTCGGTTGATGTGATTGGAGAAATGATCGAAGTCGTTTCGCATGTTGTCGTACACCACCTTGCCATTAGGGCGTATCAGAGTAATACGCAAGTCCTTACTCTCGTGTTCTCTTATAAAAACATTCAGCTTGTCGCGTGCCACATCTACTGCCTTTCCGCTGCTGTCGCTCAGAATGATTCCCTTGTCGTGAGCCAACGACAAATCTTCCTCTAAAAGGGCATTGTAGTTGCTCAACTTCAACGTGAGCGTGCTTATCTTGAACTGCTTCTCGCGAGCCTGCTGAAAGATGATAAAGCTGACTGCGAATACCAGGAACACAGCCAACACCATGAAATAGAGCCGACGCCCAAGCTTCGACTTTGCTTCTCTAAATTCGTACATATCTCCACCTTATTATATTACATATCTCCACCTTATTATATTATGCGTCAAAATAATAACCGAATCCCAAACGGGTAACGATACACTTGGCAAACTTGCCTATCTTCTTGCGCATACGTGTGATATTGACATCCACCGTACGGTCGAGAACCAACACATCCTTAGGCCATACACGGTCGATGAGTTCCTGACGCGAGAAGACCCTTCCGCGCTCCTCCAACAACAGACGAAGCAACTCAAACTCAGTCTTAGTGAATGGCACGTCCTCGCCGTCCACACTTACCGACTTTTTGTCGAGATTCAGCAACAATCCCTGATAACTGATGACTGCGGGTTCCTCTGCTCCTTCCAGTTTGCTGGCTGTACGACGCAGCACGGCACGCACCCTTACCATTACCTCACGGATAGAGAATGGTTTGGAGATATAGTCATCGGCACCCAGGTTGAAGCCTGTCACCGTGTCGTTCTCCGTATCACGGGCTGTAAGGAAGATAATAGGAATATGGGCCGTCACCTCACTGTTCTTCAGTTGCTTGGCAAGCTGAAAGCCACTCATTCCTCCCATCATCACATCGAGGAGCAAGAGATTGTAAGACGCAATGTCTTTCTCCAAAGCCTCTTCTGCCGAATTGGCGGTCTCTACCTGATAACCTTCAGTCTCAAGATTGAACTTCAGGATTTCGCAGAGATCCTGCTCGTCATCGACTACTAATATTCTGCTGTCTTTTTCGTCCATAATCGAAACATTTAATATTACGGGGGCAAAGTTACAACTTTTATTTTGTAACACGCGTTACATTTGATTACAATTCTGTGTCATTTTACCAAAAAGCAGAAGGAGGAACCTACCATCCCTGGCCAGCTCCCCCATATATATAGTTCTCAAAACACTTTCCAATTGCTAAACACTTAATTTTATTCAAAAAACGAGAAGAGAATAACATAGCAAAGAACACACATCGCCAGCGAAATGCATCCCATGTAAGAGTATATAAAAAAATACGTGGTACTGGTTTTACGGATTCACTCTGACTCTTTACTAATCTAACCCAAAAGAAAGGCCGAGTGAAAAAAACTCAAAACCACCTTTTACTAATACAACTTACATCTATATGAATTCTCAAAATTCTTATCAATGGTTTCGCAACCATTCCATTATCTGACTGCAAAATTACAAAAAAAAGCAATACAAAGCTCTTTTTTAGGTGGAAAAATTGATTTTTACGGGTGTTTTTTAACTTATTTAATGTTTTTACCCCCTGATACAACTACTAAGTACCTCCAAAAACATCCAAAAGCCTTTACTGGCGCTTCTGAGCTGTAAGTACCTCAACCTTCGCAAATGGAGAAGTGGAGTATATAAATAGTGCGCAAGAATGCACCTGCAGATGCTTTTAATTCTTGGTCCATTTGTTTTTAGTACTACAGAAAATTGTGTTTTAAGTTAGCTAAATCTATGTTCTAAAGTTTAGAACACAAGTTCGATAGTTTAGAACTTAAGTTCCAAAGTTTAGAACATAAGTTCGATAGTTTAGAACACAAGTTCGATAGTTTAGAACATAGATTTTTATAGGCTAAAAACATTTACTCTAACTGCTTGTCCTACTGAGCACACCAAAGACCAACAATAAGAAAGTAAAACAGACCCTGCAAAAATAAAAAAGAGAAGAAAAAGAAGAAAAGGAGACTAAATGTATAATAATGTGGCAAAAAAAAGAACAAACCGCCAGATTTTATTTTTTTTTAGCACAATGTTGCTAAATTAGCTACTAAAAAATTTCTTTGATTAATTCCTTATTCTTAATTTTGCAATCGATAATACAATATACACTTAATTATTTCAGAAAATGGCAAAATATGGTATTAACGCCTTGGTCATTGGCGAACGAATAAAACAGGAACTCAAAAAACAAGGCAAAACTTCAGTTTGGCTCGCAGAGCAACTTGGTTGCCATCGTACCAATATATATAAGGTGTACGAAAGAGCCACAATAGATACAGGACTGCTGTTCCATATCAGCAAGCTCCTGAGTTTTGATTTTTTCAAACTATACTCAGAATTACTTACACATCCTCAAGAGAGGGGATAAATAGACAGTTATAATTTTCCTAGAATAACTTGCAGAGTCCGCAAGGACAAAGCGAAAGTGAGATTTGCCGTGAGGCAAGTCTCACTTTTTTATTGTCCTATAAAAAGAGGTAGTACTTACTTTGCCAATGTAAGCACTACCTCTTTAGGAGCTACTATTTATATTCTTATTCTATCATGATTATGCCAAGCGCTTCTCAAGGCGCTCACGAATGGCAGCAATAAAGCCAGCAGAATTGACAGCCTTGGCCTCTACACCTTCCATCAGGTTGACAAGGTCCTTGGTGGCTATTCCGTCATTCAGTGTATCGAAGCAGGCTGCCTCAAGCTGATCGCCAAATTGCTGAAGAGCTTTGTTGCCATCCAGCTCACCACGCTTTCTCAGCGCTCCACTCCAGGCGAAGATGGTTGCCATTGGGTTGGTGGATGTGTCCTCACCCTTCAGATAACGATAGTAGTGGCGTGTCACGGTACCATGAGCTGCCTCGTACTCGTACTTGCCATCGGGCGAAACCAAAACGGAAGTCATCATAGCCAACGAACCGAAAGCTGTGCTGAGCATATCGCTCATCACGTCGCCATCATAGTTCTTACAAGCCCAGATAAAGCCTCCCTTACTGCGGATAACACGAGCCACAGCATCGTCTATCAGAGTATAGAAATACTCTATGCCCAACTCGGCAAACTTCTCTTTATAGTCACTCTCGTACACCTCCTCGAAAATCTTACGGAACTGTGCGTCATAGGTCTTGGAGATGGTGTCCTTGGTGGCAAACCAAAGATCCTGCTTGGTGTCGATAGCAAACTTGAAACAGCTATGTGCGAAGCTGCGGATACTCTTGTCCGTGTTGTGCATGCCCTGAATAACACCAGCACCATCAAAGTTGTGGATTTCCACCTCTTGCTTCTTTCCACTCTTGCCCTCGAACACGAGTTTAGCCACTCCTGGCTCATCGGCACGAATCTCCACACTCTTGTATACATCACCATAAGCATGACGGGCGATGGTGATAGGCTTCTCCCAGTTCTTCACACATGGGTGGATGCTTGGAATGGTGATAGGTGCACGAAATACAGTTCCGTCCATGATGCTTCGGATGGTTCCGTTAGGACTTTTCCACATTTTGTGCAGCTTGTATTCATCCATACGCTGGGCATTAGGAGTAATCGTGGCACACTTTACTGCCACACCATATTTCTTGGCAGCCTCAGCAGAGTCGATGGTCACCTGATCGTTGGTCTGATCACGATAGGGCAAGCCCAAGTCATAATACTCAGTCTTGAGGTCGACGAAAGGCAATATCAGTTCGTCCTTAATCATCTTCCACAGGATGCGAGTCATCTCGTCACCGTCCATCTCCACCAAGGGAGTTGTCATTTGAATCTTTTCCATAAGCTTTCTCTTGTTTTTTGATAATTTGCTTGCAAAATTACGAATAATATTTTAAAGAGAAACATATTTTCGTGTTTTTCTTTCACAATGCCACGTTTTTGTTACGTATCCGGTTATTTTGAAGAATACTTCTTAGAACTTTCTATCACTGAATAAGTCTGTACAAGAGGCGAAGGTTGGCAATACAAAGTCGCTGGTTGACGGCATCGTCTGAAAAACATCAGAGGAGCAAGCGCAGAGTGTCGAGATATTCATCTACTCCGGCATCATTCATTCTGCTCCACACATCACCCAAGAAGGCGGCACCGCCAAAGCCCCAAGCTTTGATTTGCGGAATATGCGAAGAAGTAATGCCTCCCAACGCCACAACCTTATGGTCGATTGTACCGGCAACATGAGCCTGCTGCAAGTCGTTGTCGGTAAAGGAAGCCGAATATCCCTGCTTGGAGATACTGTCGAAGATGGGACTCAGAAAGACATAATCGCAATGTGGCTTTGCTGCCACAACCTCGTCGAGGCAATGACAGGAACAAGACACATGCCCACGAAAACCCTCTGGGACATCGGGGCAACGACGGTTGAGATGAATGCCAAGAAGAGCGTACTCTGCGGCCAAAGAGAAATGTTCATGCACCACAATCCTGTTGTGCCAACGGCAAGGAACCTCGCTCAGCAAATGCCGGCAGTCCTCATACGAAGCCCCCGGCTTACGCAGATGAAGCACATCCAGACCATGACAGAAAAGTCTGTCAATAAAAAGAGCCTCTCCCGACAGGAAGTCAGGAGAGGTTATCACGATCCATTTCATCCAGAACTGAAATTACTTCTTCAACTTAGCGATGATAGCATCAGCCACCTTCTTACCAGAAAGCAACATACCACCGAAGATAGGTCCCATGCGTGGAGTGCCGGCAACAGCAGAAGAGGCCATACCGCATACATAAAGACCTGGATAAACCTCACGGGTTCCCTCTACTACCATGCGCTCGCCTTCTATCACATCCAGTGAACGTTCACCGATAACACCACCCGTAGCAGTATCCAACTTGATTCCGTTCTTGCGGGCAACAACCTTGCACATCTCGCTGTCGTGACCCGTTCCGTCGATAACATACTTCGACATGATGTTGAGAGGATCTACGTGCAAGCCTTCACGAAGCACTGGAGTCCAGTTGACAACCACACCACTTACCACATCATTCTTGAAGATGACGTCCTCTACCGAGTAGCAGTTGAAAATAGTTGCACCAGCATGTACTGCATGATAAAGCAGCGAAGAGGTACTCTCCACAGAATCGATAGTGTAAAGACCATCCTCGAAAGTCTCGTAGTTGATATCGAAGTCCTTTACGATGTGCATAGCCTCTTCCTGAATGACAATCTGGTTGAACATCATGGCACCGCCCCACATGCCGCCACCAGGAGAGAGTTTGCGGTCAAACTGAGCTACCTTCAATCCTGCCTTAGCCAGATAATAAGCAGCAACAATACCAGAAGGACCTCCGCCAACAATGGCTACATCGAGATCGAGATTACGCTGAAGTTTGTCAAAATAGGTACTGATAATACCTTTGGATACTTGTGTTTCAATCATTTTTTTAAAGTTTTTTATTTTTTGAAATAAGTTGATTCTAAATTCTCATTGCTCTCTGTCGCATTACAGAGTGTGCGTTTATTCTCCTTTACGTTCCTCGCAGCTCTTCAATGAATGACTGATGCGGGCAGCACAGAAGTTGGGACCGCACATGGTGCAGTAATTGGCATCTACGCTGTTGCTCGTCTTGTAGAACTCCAGCGCACGCTCAGGGTCGAGCGAGAGGTTGAACTGGTCTTTCCATCTGAAGTCATAACGGGCCTTGCTCAACGCGTTGTCACGTACAGAGGCTCCAGGATGTCCCTTGGCCAAATCGGCAGCATGGGCAGCTATCTTGTAGGTTACCACACCTGTGCGAACATCTTCCTTCTCGGGCAAGGCGAGGTGCTCCTTTGGAGTAACATAGCAGAGCATGGCTGTACCATACCAGCCTATCATCGAAGCTCCTATAGCAGAGGTGATGTGGTCGTAGGCGGGAGCAATATCGGTTACAAGAGGACCCAATGTATAGAAAGGTGCTCCGTGGCATTTCTCTATCTGTCGCTCCATGTTCTCCTTGATCTTGTGCATAGGCACATGACCCGGTCCCTCGATAAACGCCTGTACATTCTTTGCCCAGGCACGCTCCACCAGTTCGCCCATCGTGTCGAGTTCGGCAAACTGGGCTGCATCATTGGCATCATAGGTTGAACCAGGACGCAAGCCATCGCCCAACGAGATGGCAACATCATACTTGGCGCAGATATCACAGATATCATCAAAGTGCTCGTAGAGGAAACTTTCCTTCTGATGCACCTTGCACCATTTCGAGATGATGCTTCCGCCTCGGCTCACGATACCTGTAAGACGAGTATCTGCCAAGTGGATATTCTTCAGACGGATGCCGCAGTGGATGGTGAAATAGTCCACTCCCTGCTCACACTGTTCGATAAGGGTGTCGCGGAACACTTCCCATGTCAGGTCTTCTGCCTTGCCGTCCACTTTCTCGAAAGCCTGATACATAGGCACCGTGCCTACTGGCACAGGGCAGTTGCGCAATATCCACTCTCGGGTTTCATGAATGTCATTGCCCGTAGAAAGATCCATCAGCGTGTCGCCACCCCACTTGCAACTCCACACGGCTTTCTCCACCTCTTCCTCGATTCCGGAAGTTGTGGCAGAGTTGCCTATATTGGTATTGATCTTAACCAGGAAGTTGGTTCCTATAATCATAGGTTCCGATTCAGGGTGCTTCTTGTTGGCAGGAATAACGGCTCTTCCCTCGGCAATCTCCTTGCACACGAACTCTGGAGTGATGTGAGTCTTGATGCCCAGCTCCTCGCAGTTCATATTCTCGCGGATAGCCACGTATTCCATCTCCTCTGTGACGATACCTTTCTTGGCGAAATACATCTGAGTCTCACCCTCCTTGCGGTTCTCTATCCATGACTGACGCAAACGGGGCAAGCCTTTGTTCAGGTCTATTTCCACATTGGGGTCGCTATAGCAACCACTCGTGTCATAGATATAGACAGGGGCATTGGGTTCCTCGTGGCGCACATCGCCCTCGAAAGTTACCGTTGGAGTAAGGCGCACCTTACGCATGCCCACTCTGAGGTCGGGGAAGAGTTTTCCCTTGAGATAAACCTTCTCTGAGGAAGGATAGTCAAACTTGATTTTTGTTTTCATTTATAAGTTGTATTAGTTTGTAATCACATGTCATTGTCCGTAGCCGAGATAAAGAGTCTCATCTCTTCTACAGGATTCTCCGCATTCAGGATAGCTCCGCTTACCGCTATTCCTGTCACGCCTGTCTGCATGATGGCAGGAATATCCTGGTGCAGAATTCCTCCAATGGCGACGATGGGGAGCTGAATGTCATGAGCCTTCATCTGTGCCGTGATGTCCCGATAACCCTCCAGACCCAGCACTGGCGACAGATTCTTCTTGGTAGTGGTAAACCGGAAAGGACCACAACCTATGTAGTCGGCTCCCTGACGAGAAAGCCGCTCCACATCTTCGAAGGTATTGGCAGTGCCTCCGATGATTTTGTTTCGTCCCAACATCTTTCGAGCCTCATCTACAGGCATGTCGTTCTTGCCAAGATGCACTCCGTCGGCACCAGTAAGCCCCACCCACTCCACATGGTCATCGAGAATGAATGTGGCATGATATTCATCGCATAATCTTCTTATCTTCTTTGCCGCCCGAAGGAAATCTATTTCCATAGCGTCCTTCATGCGCAACTGAATCCAACGGCATCCGCCCTGCAAAGCCAGCTTGGCGCCTTCTACATGGTCGTAACGCTCATTGGAATGGGTTATAAACTGTATCATATTCTTTTTTTGTTTGTTTTTGTTTATCTTATGAGGGTTTTCGCTTAGTTGCGAAGAAAATATAAATTAGCTTTTTCTTTACCGAATCTTCAATTTCTCGGGGTTGAAGAAATGGTCGACAGGACCGTGTCCTTTTCCTATCTCCACATCCTTGCCTGCCTCTATGGCTTGCGACAGATAATCCTTGGCTTGAGCTATGGCCTGACACATTTCCAAGCCACGGGCCAAGAACGAGGCAATAGCGGAAGAGAGTGTGCAACCTGTGCCATGAGTATTGCGGGTTTCTATCGTGGCATGCTCGTAGACTTCGGTTCTGCCATCGGCAAGATAGAGTTTGTCTATTTTCCTGTCGCCTTCCAAGTGCCCGCCTTTTATCAGAACAGCCTCACAGCCTAACGACAGGATGCGCAGGGCCGCCTGATCCATGTCGTCTGCCGTCTGTATTGAGGTATGAGAAAGTACGGAAGCCTCGGGAATATTGGGTGTCAGCAAGTTGGCCATCGGCAAGAGTTGCCGACAGAAGATATCGAGAGCATCTTGCTGCATGAGCATAGAACCGCTGGTCGACACCATAACGGGGTCGACAACAAGTGTAGTCCCAGGATAAAGTTTCAGCGTATCGGCTATGGTCTGGATAGTGGCCTTATCGTTCACCATTCCTATTTTGACAGTATTGGGCTGTATGTCGTCCATCACAGCCTTGATCTGATCTGCCACAATTTCGGGCTCAACGGCTTGAATGGCCTGAACGCCCTGCGTATTCTGTACAGTAACAGCAGTAATGGCCGATGCCGCATAAACGCCCAATGCCGACATGGTCTTGATATCAGCCTGTACGCCTGCTCCTCCACAACTGTCGGAACCGGCAATGGTCAATGCACAAATATACCTCATTTCAATCTACATTTTTCTTTAGAAGAAGAGGCGCACACACACGTACCTTACCAATAAAAGATAATACGGAATAGAAATATCCCTGCGGCAGCATTATCTGCGTCAGGTTCTATGGGTATAATCTCAGCAGCACAACCGTGCAGCACCCCTTATTTCTTGTTGTTGATTTATTATTTTCGCTTACAAAGATAAGCAATAATCGGCAATGAGCCAACTATTCGCGGATAATTTAAGATTTATTCAATAAAAAGAAAAAGGCGCGTCGTAAGTAAAAACCTACGGCACGCCTTTAAAAGATATATCTTAATTCTTCAGTTTACTTCTCCTCTGGAGCCTTGTCGATGAGATCCATGAACTGGTCGAGCTTAGGAGTGATGATGATCTGAGTGCGACGGTTGCGCATCTTGCCCACCTCAGTATCGTTGGTTGTCACAGGGTTGTACTCACCACGGCCACCTGCTGTGAGGCGTTTAGGAGATACACCGAAGTGCTCCTGCAGATACTGTACTACAGATGAAGCACGCAGAGCTGAGAGGTCCCAGTTGTTGCGGATGTTCTTCATCTTAGGACTTGTGGTGCTTACAGGCACATTATCGGTATTACCCTCTACCAATACATCGTAGTCCTTATAGTCCATGATGATCTTGGCAATCTTGCTCAGAGTCTCCTGTGCGCGGCTGTTTACCTCATAGCTTCCACTCTGATAGAGCATATTGTCGGCCAAAGAGATGTAAACCACACCCTTGAGTACCTGTACGTCTACTTCCTTCAACTCTTCCTTGCTCAATGAGCGGGTCAGGTTGTTGGTAAGCACCATGTTGAGTGAGTCGCTCTTGCTCTTCACCTCTACCAAGTGACGGATGTACTGGTTAGACTCGTTAATCTGGTCAACGAGCTTCTCGATGCTGATATTGTTCTGGTTGGCGTTGTTCAAACTCTTGTCGAGAGCAGTCTGCATAGAAGAGTAGTCCTTCTTCATCTGTGCGAGCTGATCCTCGAGAGTAGTAACGCGAGCCTGTGATGCAGCGAGTTGCTCCTTGGCTGCCTGATAATTACCAGTCAGTTCCTTATTCTCGGTCTGACAGTTCTGTAACTCTTTTTTGCTGGCGCAGCTTGTTGCAAGCATAGCGCCTGCCATTGCGATAATCGCTAAAGTCTTTGTCTGTTTCATATTCTTCTCGTTTATTTTTTGCTTAGTTGATAAAATTAAGTTTTTGTCAAGGGTCTTCCTAAACATTAATTACATGCTTCTTTCACTGTGCAAAGTTATGAATAAGACTGGAATAAAAGCCTTTTGTCAAATCCATTTATGGAATTTTAACCACCTTTGTGTCCTTTCTTCTCATTTTTAACGATTTAACACGAATTATGGTCCCTTCTTCTTTCACTTTTTCTATCGACAGAAGGCTTCATAGAAGACCCATGCCGGTCATAATAGATGGCAAGGCCTGGTCGTAATAGATGACCGACGCCAGTCATAATAGATGACCGATATCGGCCATCATAGAGACTCCGGCCTGGCCGTCTATGAAGACTGGCTACATCCTGCAGAAAAAGAGCGCTGTACATCAAAAACGGGGCAGAAGAAATGCGAAAGTTTGATAAAAAACAAAAAAAACGAGCTTTCTCTTTGTTATCTCTCCTTTTTACACTAACTTTGCAGTCGAAAAGAAATACATTAACAATAAAAAGAGAAAGACTAAGTATGATTCTTTTTTTCAGAACTCCATCCAAGAGTGTGATAGCGACCGAGATTGACCACAAACCATCTCAGGACGAGATCAATGAACTTTGTTGGCTTTATGGTGACGCAACATTAGAGGACGCCCAGCAGTTGCAGGGCTTCTATGTGGGTCCACGCCGTGAAATGATTACTCCCTGGAGTACGAATGCCGTTGAGATAACTCAGAACATGAGTCTTAACGGCATTTCGCGTATTGAGGAGTACTTCCCTGTGGATAGCGAGGACGCTGAGCACGACCCTATGCTCCAGCGTATGTACAACGGTATCGGACAGGATGTATTCACCGTGAACCACCAGCCAGAACCTATCAAGTACGTCGATGACCTCGAGAAGTACAACGAGGAAGAGGGTCTTGCCCTCAGCGAGGACGAAATGGCTTATCTCCACAAGCTGGAGAAAGAGAACGGACGTCCTCTCACCGACAGCGAAATCTTCGGTTTCGCACAGATCAACTCAGAGCACTGCCGCCACAAGATCTTCGGCGGCCAGTTTATCATCGACGGCAAGGAGATGGAGTCTTCTCTCTTCAACATGATCAAGAAGACCACCAACGAGAATCCTAACAAGATTCTCTCTGCCTATAAGGATAATGTGGCTTTCTCTCAGGGTCCTGTTATCGAGCAGTTTGCTCCAGCCGATCAGACTACCAGCGATTTCTTCCAGGTGAAGGATATCGAGAGTGTCATCTCTCTGAAGGCTGAGACCCACAACTTCCCTACTACCGTAGAGCCTTTCAACGGTGCTGCTACCGGTACGGGTGGTGAGATCCGCGACCGTATGGGTGGTGGTGTAGGTTCATGGCCTATCGCAGGTACAGCCTGCTACATGACTGCTTATCCTCGCTTGAAGGATGACAACGGCAAGAGCGATGTTGAGCGCGACTGGGAAGACATCATGCCAGTACGTAAGTGGCTCTATCAGACTCCAGAGCAGATTCTGATCAAGGCTTCTAACGGTGCATCAGACTTCGGTAACAAGTTCGGTCAGCCTCTCATCACCGGTTCTGTGCTTACATTCGAGCACGAGGAGAACGGCGAGAAGTATGCATACGATAAGGTTATCATGCTTGCTGGTGGTGTAGGCTACGGCAAGAAGCGTGACTACAAGAAGGGTGAGCCACAGAAGGGCAACAAGGTTGTCGTAGTAGGTGGTGATAACTATCGCATCGGTCTTGGTGGTGGTTCTGTTTCTTCTGTAGATACAGGCCGTTACAGCAACGGTATCGAGTTGAACGCTGTTCAGCGTGCTAACCCTGAGATGCAGAAGCGTGCCTACAACCTGGTTCGTGCACTCGTTGAGAACGATGAGAACCCAGTAGTCAGCATCCACGACCACGGTTCAGCCGGTCACTTGAACTGTCTCTCTGAGTTGGTAGAAGAGTGCGGTGGCGAAATCGATATGTCGAAGTTGCCTATCGGCGACAAGACTTTGAGCGCCAAGGAAATCATCGCCAACGAGAGCCAGGAGCGTATGGGCTTGCTCATCGACGAGAAGTATATCAGCGAGGTTCAGAAGATTGCCGACCGTGAGCGTGCTCCAATGTACGTGGTTGGTGAGACTACAGGCGATGCTCACTTCAGCTTCAAGCAGGCTGACGGTGTGAAGCCATTCGACCTCGATGTAGCTCAGATGTTCGGTCATACTCCTAAGACTGTAATGGTGGATGAGACCGTAGAGCGTAAATATGAAGATGTAACTTATTCTGCAGATAACCTCGACGAGTACTTGCAGCGTGTTCTCCAGATGGAGGCTGTGGCTTGTAAGGACTGGTTGACCAACAAGGTGGACCGTTCCGTAACAGGTAAGATTGCCCGTCAGCAGGGTCAGGGTCAGATTCAGTTGCCACTTTCTGACTGTGGTGTCGTAGCACTCGACTACCGTGGCGAGAAGGGTATCGTAACTGCAATGGGTCATGCTCCTCAGGCAGGTCTTGCCGATCCTAAGGCAGGTTCTGTACTCTCTGTAGCAGAGTCATTGACCAATATCGTATGGGCTCCATTGGCAGATGGTATGGACAGCATCAGCCTCTCTGCTAACTGGATGTGGCCTTGCCGCAGCCAGAAGGGTGAGGATGCCCGTCTGTACGAGGGTGTGAAGGCATTGTCAGACTTCTGCTGCGCCATCCACGTAAACGTACCAACAGGTAAGGACTCTCTCTCATTGACCCAGCAGTATCCTAACGGCGAGAAGATCATCGCTCCTGGTACCGTTATCGTAAGTGCCGGTGGTGAGGTTTCAGATGTCAAGAAGGTGGTTAGCCCAGTTCTCGTTAACGACAAGAACTCTAGCCTCTATCATATCGACTTCAGCTTCGACGAGCAGCGTCTCGGTGGTTCAGCCTTCGCTCAGAGCCTGGGCAAGGTGGGCAGCGATGTTCCTACCGTGAAGAACCCAGAGTACTTCGTTGACTGCTTCAACGCCGTACAGGAACTCATCAACCGTGGTTGGGTAATGGCTGGTCACGATATCAGTGCCGGTGGTTTGATTACAACTCTCCTCGAGATGACATTCGCCAACGTAGAGGGCGGTATGAAGATCAACCTCCACGACATCGCAGATGCCGACATCATCAAGACTCTCTTCGCAGAGAACCCAGGTGTTGTGATCCAGGTAAGCGATGCTCACAAGGACGAGTTGAAGGCATTCTTCGATGAGAACGGTATCGGTTATGCCAAGATTGGTTATCCTGCTCCTGAGCTCCGCAAGATTATCATCAAGAAGGAAGGCTTCGAGCACGAGTTCGATATCGATGCATTGCGCGACGACTGGTATAAGACATCTTACCTCCTCGACCGCAAGCAGAGCATGAACGGTATGGCTAAGAAGCGTTACACCAACTATAAGAAGCAGCCTATCGAGATGAACTTCGGTTATGGCTTCAAGGGAACTCTCGCTAGCTACAGCCTCGACGCAAACCGTCGCACTCCATCTGGCATCAAGGCTGCTATCATCCGTGAGAAGGGTACCAATGGTGAGCGTGAGATGGCATACTCTATGTATCTCGCCGGCTTCGATGTAAAGGACGTGATGATGACCGACTTGATTTCCGGTCGTGAGACTCTGGAGGATGTGAACTTCATCGTATTCTGCGGTGGTTTCTCTAACTCCGACGTTCTCGGTTCTGCCAAGGGTTGGGCTGGTGCATTCCTCTACAATCCTAAGGCTAAGGAGGCACTCGACAAGTTCTATGCCCGTGAGGACACTCTTTCACTCGGCATCTGTAACGGTTGCCAGCTGATGGTAGAACTCAACCTCATCAATCCTGAGCACAAGCATCGCTCACACCTCTGCCACAACACATCTAAGAAGTTCGAGAGTACATTCCTGGGTCTGACCATTCCTCAGAACGACAGCGTAATGTTTGGCAGCCTCAGCGGTGATAAGTTAGGTATCTGGGTAGCTCACGGCGAGGGTCGTTTCTACCTTCCTGAGCCAGAGGATCACTACAATGTGATTGCGAAGTACAACTATGCTGAGTATCCAGGCAATCCAAACGGCAGTGACTACAATGTAGCAGGTATCTGCTCTGCAGATGGCCGCCACCTGGCCATGATGCCACACTTGGAGCGTGCTATCTTCCCATGGCAGAACGCTTGGTATCCGGCAGATCGTCGCAACGACGAGGTAACTCCTTGGATTGAGGCATTCGTCAATGCACGCCAGTGGATTGAAGAAAGAACTTTGAAAAAGTAAAAAAGTAAAAAGATAAAAAATGAATAATAGCGTAAGTTATCTTACATTATTCAAAACATTTACGAAGATTGGCATAGTCACCTTTGGTGGTGGCTATGCCATGATTCCTATTATAGAGCACGAAGTGGTCGACAAAAACCTGTGGATGACGAAGGAAGAGTTTCTCGATGCCATCGCTGTGACACAGACTTGTCCGGGAGCCCTGGCCATCAACATGAGTTCCATGCTGGGATATAAGTTGGCAAAAACTCCAGGAGCCATCATCTGCACTCTCGGAGCCTCACTTCCCTCTTTCCTTATCATATTGGCCATCGCCATATTCTTCCATCAGTTCGAGGACAACAAGGTTGTGGCAGCTATGTTTGCCGGCATTCGTCCTGCAGTCGTTGCCCTGATAGCCGTCCCTACATTCTCACTTGCCAAGAGTGCACACATCACTTTTGCCAACTGCTGGATTCCCGTTCTGTCTGCCATGCTTATCTGGCTTCTGCACGTCAACCCCATCTGGGTCATCATTTCCGCAGCCGCAGCTGGCTACATTTACGGCAAGTTCATACTGCCTACAGAATGAAACCTCTGCTTATATATAATAAGGTGTAAGTCTTCAGAAAAGATGAATCTTCCAAGGTATAGATTTGTCTATTATCGATTCTTAATTATCTATTGATATGATTTTTCTTCAGCTTTTCCTCGTTTTTATCCAGATTGGCATCTTCGGTTTCGGAGGTGGTTACTCTATGATTTCCCTCATACAGGGACAAGTTGTAACACAATACCACTGGATGACGATGCAAGAGTTTACTGATGTCGTTGCCATTTCGCAGATGACACCAGGTCCCATTGGCATCAATGCTGCTACATATTGTGGCTATACTGCTGTACACAATGCAGGCTTGAGCGAATCAATGGCCATACTGGGAAGTGCAGTAGCTACATTTGCCTTGGTTCTCCCCTCTTTGATTTTGATGATTCTTATCAGCAAGATGCTGTACAAATATATGAACACCACAGCCATACAGAGCATTTTCATCGGTCTTCGCCCCGCCATAGTTGGGCTCGTAGGAGCTGCAGCCCTGCTCTTGATGAACCAAGAGAACTTTTCATCTCCTGCCGACCCCTGGCGATTCTATATCTCTATCGCGCTCTTCCTTGCCACCTTCTTTGGTGTCAAGTTTGTCGGCATCAACCCCATCCGCATGATATGCTACTCTGCTTTTGCCGGATTGCTGTTGCTGTATTAACAGAGATTAATTTCTCCGAAACTGAACGAACATTCAATATATCTACGAAGGAATGAAAAAACTATTATATTTTGCTGCAGTTGTAATTGCTGCCACCGCATCAGTCTCAACAGCCACCAGCTGCAAGTTTGCCCCATCGCAGAATGATGGAGACACAGTGGCTGCCAGCGAATTCTATCCAGAAGACACTTCGGCACTTCATGCCAAAAAGATGGCACGAATAAAGGCTCAGAAGGCCATGACCGACAGTGTGGGAATATACTATATCGGAAGCGGATCTTCTAAGGAAAAACTACAATTGGTTTCCTATCCTTCAAGACGAGACACCTTTGAATACGGAAAGACTCGCCGCATCAAGGTTAAGGGTTGCGCTGATATCAACCACGTGGTACGTGTCGATTTCTATCTCCTCAATGGCAAAGACTCGCTCGTGAAAGCCGTCGAAGAAATCACACAGCAATAATATTCTTCTATATCAAAAAGAATAGGACGCTTATTTTGTATAACGCAAGTCGAATCTGCATGCAAGAATACATCAGATTATTTATGAATAAACCAATCGCCCTGAATAAGCTGGACAATCCTATAAATTATGAATTGTTTGTCAAGAATAAGAGAAAGACTGTACTCTCTCATTCTTGACAAAATAAAAGCGATGCGTTTTTACCTTTTTACTCCTTTACCTTTGTATTTAGAACCTTATAACTAATTATGACTAACCATATTTAAACCTTGATTTTCAGTAATTTTTAATTTCTACACTTCTGAGTGCTTTGTAACTATACCAAATGAATAGTTGGGTTGTCATTGTTGTCTGTTGTAAAAATCATTTATCGAGAATAGCTCCTGTCACCAACTCATCAATGATGTTTTTAACACCTGTGCTGTTGATCTGCTTTCGGAAGTGGACGGTATAACCATTTGCAGTCATGGCCTTGAAGAACTCCTCAGCACATGAAATCTTGGTGTCCTCATCAGGTGAGATATGTGACTCTTTATCGTAAGCCTTCGTCTCTATCACGATGTTCAGTTCCTTGGTTCCATCAGCCTTCTTGACCACATACATGAAGTCAGGACTGTAGTTGCTTGATGCCACAGTAGGAATACAGATGCTGTGTGATGGAATCTTGCCATATACGATGACTTCATCTATCTCTGTCTTGATATTCTGTAATTCCAAACCTGAGTCATGAGCATAAGTATCATAGAGATACTTGATAGGTGGTTCGCCTGGCACACTCTTATTGCCAATGTATGCCTGAACAACTTCATCCTTCACTGTTCCATCAGCATTGGTGAGCTTGGTTTCCTTCACTGTGTAGTTGGCTTGCTTATAGCGCACAAAACCAACGAGCTGGTCACACTTCCAATCATCTACAGCACCAATCAATCTGGTCAACGAACTATCGTTGAACATTTCGTTGGTGAGATGATAGCCACCATTTGCTGCTTCACATATAGCCTTATGCAGAATATGAACCGGAATGTTGGTGTATCTTGAAGCTCGCTTTAGAAACTCATTATAGCCATAATGGCGGTCATGCAATGTCAATTCTGTATGAGCTCCTTCATTGGCAACTGCTACGTTTCCCTCGAATTCCAAGACTTTGCGAGATGACTCTACGGTCTGAAGAGAGAATACGTGCTTATCCTTGATGATTGAAGGCAGTTCGGCTTCTATCTTCTTGTCTATCGCCTTATCAAAGTACAGAACGTACTTCCTATTCAGTTGTGCCCACAGCTCTCGCAGTTCCTCAAATCTTGCCTTACGGATATGAATTTTATCATTACGACTGCTGTTACGGTTGATGATACGATTGGTATTCACGCCACTTGTAACATCCTTAAACTCAGGATATTCAATCAACATCTCGTCGAACTTCTCTGGCACCACATTTTTATCAAAGTCGACATAACCTTTAGTCATCAGTTCAATAAAGAACTTATTGACTTCGATATTGCGCTTCTCGGCAACCTTGATGATATCTTCTGCGGTGATAGAAAGCGGACTCTTCTGGTCAGCGTCAAGTTCACCATTGATTTCAGCAACCAGTTTGTTGGCAAAGTCCTTCTCTGTGAAGTCTACGATGTAGTTGAGCATGAAGGAAGAATCGCTGATGCGGTTTCCTGCACTGTCAACGGGCAGACGCAGTCCACGACCCACTTCTTGCAGCTTACTGATCTCTGAACCACTTGAGCGGAGCTTGCAGATGGTAAACACATTCGGATTATCCCATCCTTCTTTCAATGTCCATTTAGAGAACAGGAATCGCAGGACGTTTGGCTTGCCCTCCTCATCCGTAAAACTCAAGAGTTCTGTCTTGCCATGAAGAATCACCTTAACCTCATTGGCAACATTCTCATCAGAATCGTTATTGTCCTGCGAGAAGTAGCCAGCACATGAAGCATCTATATTTTCAAGAGTGGCTCTCAGATATGCCTCGTATTCAGGAGTGTTCTGGCGTGTCAGTTCCTTCTTTACTTTTGCCTCCAACAGATCGATGAACTTCTTTCTCAGCCAACCGTCATTCTTGCCTTCAGGACCACGGAAACTCTCAATGCTGTCTATGAAAAACAATGCCAGAGTTTTGATAGGCAGTCCTTCGCGACAGAAATTCTCACGCTCTGTCTCAAAGTGACGCATCAAGGCCAGCTCTATCATACCCTCTTGATAGGACATACCGTATTGATCTGGAAAGAACTCTTCTCCTGTCTGTTTCTCCTGACCATTGCTCAGGCTGACACCATTTTTGCTGATAGCCTCTACGATAACGCCATCCAAATCATTATCAATGGAGCCAAGACTCTCACCCACATGAAGCGTGAAAGTCTTCCCCGCATTGTCAGCACTTATCAATTTCATGTTGGCGCTATCACCCTTCATGGTAGAAAGCACCTTCACTTTTTTTTCTGCCTTCTTTCCTCCTGGCAATTCCAAATGCTCTTTGGCAACGCCCTTGATGAGTCCCAGATTGAAAGAATCTGCGGCATTAAGGTCATAAATCAGTTCCTGATAATCCTTTACAGAATGTTTGTTCTTGCCTTTACCGACCGTAAGCTCTGGAAAGGTAGCACCATAGCGCAACACCAGCTGAGGTCGGAAATTCTCAATAAGAGCAGCATACGACTTGCTGCCACGCTCCATACGATGTGGCTCGTCGATTATCAGCACAGGCTTGGTGTCAGCAATAGCATCAACAGGTCGATGAAATTCACCCAGCATCTGGTCATAGTCCTCACGGGTCAGTAACTTTCCGTTAGTAATGAGCTGCGTATTAAGCAACAGCACATAAATCTTATGCTTTGCATGATGAGTGCCGTAAAAGAAATGTCCCACTGCAGAAGGCATATTCAGACGTCCCTTTTTCTGTTGCTTCTGAGGTTCAAGCAAGCACAACTCTATCTCTGCATTGTAGTTACACACCATCTCAAAGTGGCGTTTCACCTCTTGCTCCTTTAGGAAAGATGCAGTGCCAGCCTTGATAGGCAAAGTGGGAACGGCTATAATGAACTTGTTGAATCCGCAACGCTTGTGCAGTTCAAGCATGGTTCGGGTATAGACGTATGTCTTGCCAGTACCCGTCTCCATCTTGATGTCGAGAAGACTATGGTAAGGCAAGTTTTTAATCTTATCCGACAGCATATAGGGCGTCACCCTTTGCTTGGTGGCTTTATCCAATATATTGCCATTCTTACGCACCAAGCGTAGAGCCTCACCATCGAGCTGTCGCTTCAATAGTGGGTTCTGGTGGCTCTGCTTAGCATGTTCCTGTATAGAAGCCTCTACAATAGCAGCAACGCCGTCAACAGGCATCGTCTGATGTGCGAGGTTATTTTCGAGTTTTAATTCCATTTGTTATGCAGCATTCCTGTAATAAGAGCGAAACCAATCATAAAGAAGAAAACACTCCCAGTATTGTTCTTTAGTAAACTTGACAGTCAAGGCTTTTATTTTCTCATCCGAAAAATCTGTTAGATACAGATTGTCTTGGATTAAATCTTTGCGACCCTGCTCATTCTTGCCTTCTGCTATGATTTGATTTATATCTATATCTTTTAAAACATACCATAAAGCCCTAATATCACTCAATGTTTCCCAACTTAGTTGAGCGCTTTGGATAAATTCTTCTGCCTCTTTATAAAATGTAGAGTTAGGATTTGCCACGATCGACCCATTAATCCCATACATAATAATGGTATCAATATTTGTCAAGAAATACAATGGCAAAGCTCGTTTTACTCCTCTTGGATGATTACAGCAATGCCCATCTGTCTCAATATCTGCTTTTTTTTTTGTTATCGGAAACTTACCATGACATGAGGCAACAAGATTATCATAGCACACAGAATGAGGCAATTGGGCTAAATCAGGATTCTGCTCATGAGAAAAATGAACACTTAATTTTATATTTTTCTTTAGCATAGGAAACTCATCTCTCTGATAATAGAGAGCTTCCCTATCGTCAGCAGTCTGAGGTATGATATGCTCAAGCGTGGTATCTCCTTCGCCAGTCAATCGACGCATGCAATAGCAACAATAATGATTCTGGTTGTTGAGTAACACTTGGGTCATCTGCTTATAATAGCTATTAGCTTTATTAGGCAGTTTTTTAAAACTATCATTATAATCCACAGGATACCTTTGCTCATCTTCAATCCATATCTCATGAAGATAAGCTTCAGTTATTTTATTTCCAGCCTCGCGATCTGATTCCTTATTTATATATTGCATGCTTACAGCTCCCTTTCTTTTGCTTCAACCAACTTTTCTACCTCATTACGATTTTTTGCAAACTTATCAAGAATTCTTTTCATGATGTTCTCAGCCTGCGCAATTTTATTGCGCTTTTTCATATAGGCACATAGATTCACCATGTAGTCAAGTTCTACATTCTTAGACTCAACTCCCATAACGTCTTCTATACCTGTATTATAGTCAATGCCATAAATATCATGAGTTACTTCAGGTTTAGTGTCGTCTGAAGCCATATGTAGTATTACATTTGGTTTACCTTCAGTCTCTACTCCTGTCAACACCAATGGTGAATGTGTAGAAACAATAAACTGTATCTGCTGGAAGGTTTCTTGGAAGCACTGGAGAACTACTTGCTCCAACGATGGATGCAAATGTAAATCAATCTCATCAATGATTACAAGCCCTAGAATATTTGTTGTTGACCTGTCGCTCAAAATATAGGAGCGATACGCCAAGTCGAGAACGATATTGAAAAGGCGCTTGTATCCAGCAGGCAGCTTGCGAAAATCATATTCCTTGCCGTTGGTTGTTTGGATGCAGAGTTTTCCCTCGTTCTGCTTCGTTCTGCCCAATGTAAACGTATTGAACTTAATAGCATTCTCTGAATTAAAAACACTATTAGATGTAAACGTGTTAAAACAATCGGATATGCATTGTTGTTCATGGGACAATTCCTGAAACTCTGGTTCATCTTCTTCTTGTAACTGGGCACGTGCAATGAATCCCTGCTCGTTTTTAACTACTCCTTTGGCAAGAAGGGCAGCTTGTCTAAACAGGTTGCTTTCCAATCTGAGAATCCACTCGTTGGTACATCCCTCTTCTTCATCCCAGTCGAAATAAGCAAAATTGCGCAAAGCGCGAATCTTTGCTTTCACTTGGCTCTTCTTGTTGTCTTCCTTATGGGGGAAACCATCAGAAATATAGGTCAACAGGGGAAGCTGGCCGCCATTTTCTTGCCATGAGTAAAAGTTTAAATAAGCATCCTCAAACTCGGTGGGGCGAAGCTTGCAGTTGTTAGCTTTGGCGCTCATCTTCCAATCCACATCAGTCAAGCCGGGGCCGAAATCTGCTGTGGCAGCTATCTCAATGAATGAATCTTCCAGATTATTAAAGTCGTCGTTCGCAAAGCCCTTGGTGTGGAGATATGGGTTGTTTCTTGTGATGGTCTTATAGCCCACGAGTTTTTTCTTTCTTTTGCCCTTCACCATAACGTTTTCATATTCGTTTTTGGTGTACATAAGCATGCTCAACGCCTTATGTATGGCATGTATCAATGTTGACTTGCCCGAACCATTCTTACCGAACAGCACGGTTACACCGGGTGCGAACTCAATGGTGTAGTCGCGGAAGCAACGGAAGTTGCTGATATGTAATTTCTTAAGATACATCGTATATCGTTTTTAATATCTTACATCTATGTTCACAGTCAAAGTCTTGTTACCCTCCTTCAGCGTGCGGAGGTTCTTCTGCAGTTCCTCACGATGGGTGAAGCCGAAGCTGTAGCCGAAGATTACAATGTTGTGAGGAGAGAACGGCTCACCATTATACTTATCCATCAAAGCTGCAATGCTACTTTCATTAAAGTCATGGTCCGGATTTATCATATAGAGGTGGTCATCCTTCCAATAGGCTTTATAATTACCAAGCATCACTTCCTCGGCATCCTCGGCCAAGCCATAGCCGTCAGCAACGAGCCATGTGCGAAGAACGGTTTCCATACCAAAGTCATCCACATTCAAGGTTGTGATATTATTGGATATAGGATCAAACTTCTCCATTAACAGCAATGCGTCCTCTTTCGGTTCCTCCAAGGTGTAATGTTTGAAGCCAAGGTCACCAGCAAAGAGGGGATTTTCATCATGAATCTTCTTGGCGGCTCGCTTGATGCGCTCTATGCCAATTTGGTCAACTGTATGTGGGACTTTTAAATCATTACACAGATTTATAGCATTCTTAATTATTGTTTTTCCTTTACCTGTAGCTCGGACCAAAGAAATATCCAAATTTTCTTGTAGTTGAACAAGCATAAAATGAACGTTCTTATCTAAAAGTGATAATGACATTGTAGATTCAGCAGTTGTACCAGAACCAGAAAAGAAATCAACAACAATATCTCCATTGGAAACACCTACTGCAGATAATAGCTTAGCAATAATTTCTGGGTCTTTTGGATTACTAAAACAATTAGTCCCCATGAGAGCAGTCAATTTTTTCGAAGCAACACGACCATCGCGAAATATAATACTTGTCAGACTTTGATTAAGAGTGTCTTTGAGATAGGTCTTATTATTTGGAATTGTCGTTTCATCTTCAGGAAAGTGAATAAGATTTGCTTTGATGCGATTATTCATCTCAGCTTCTTCAAATCGCCAACCACTTGCAGGCATTTTGCATGGTTTACCGGTAACAGGATGTATTACCTCATAGACATATTGCCCCGGATTAGGACCAGAGATATCAGAAGCAAAATATACACCGTTTTCATCCATCCAATTATAATGTTTACTATCATAAATTGGATTTGATGGAGGAAATTGCTTATACCATTTTAAAGCCTCTTCATGAATTGATTTCCAATCATTACCATGCTTAGACTTAAATTTTTCAAAAGCTAAAAATATCTCTTCTGTACCAACTTTTGTTTCAATCCAAGACCCTTTGTTATATCCCTTGTCCTTAACATAGCAAATTATATATTCATGTTGCATGGATATATAATCTTCATCATTCTTACTGCTGTTTTTCCAAACGATTTCTCCTGCTAGGTTTTCTTCTCCAAAGACTTCATTACACAGTAATCTCAAATCTGACTCCTCATTTTCATCAATAGATATAAATATCACGCCATCGTCAGTCAGAAGGTCGCGTGCGAATGACAGACGAGGCAACATAAAGGTGAGCCAAGCCGCATGGCTGGCACTTCCACGACGAGTCATGGATAGAATGCGCTCAGCACGCTCAGGACTTACATCCAAGCGTTTGGCAAGTTCCTCAGCTGTGAAGTTGAACTTGTCGTTATATACAAAGCCATCAGAACCGGTGTTGTATGGTGGATCGATATAAATCACCTTCACCTTGCCACTATACGATTTCACCAGATGCTGCAGCGCATCCAGATTGTCGCCGCTGATATATACATTTTGGCTGTCCTTGTTCTCAGGCTTTGCATTATGCTCCTCGTCAGGACGGATGAGCGTGGTGGTGTCCATGTTGGTAAGCATACGGGCATAGTTCTTGCCCAGCCAGTTGAAACCGCTGGTTTCGTCAGTAATGGTGGTTCCTCCTGGCAATACAGCCTTGAAAGCCTCTATGTCAAATTCGCCGTCAGCATGAAAGCACTGGGGAAAGTACTTTTTCAGCGCATCCATTTCTTTCTGTCCCGCCACCGCATCAGCGTTGTGATTCATTATATCTTTTATCATATTCAAGTCTTCTTATCGTTAATCGTTCACTGCCTCCAGACGCACCAGGTCGTTCACTTCCGCATTCAGGAGCTTGGCAATCATCAGCAAGGTCTCCAGTGAGGGCTGGCTGGCATTGGTACACCACTTGCTGACTGTTGCAGGGTCCTTGTCCAGCTGCTCCGCCAACCATTTGTTGGTCTTGTCCTTGTCAGCCAATACGGCTTTGATTCTGTTCAACTTTCTGTCCATCGTGACTCATCTTTAATAAATAATGCAAATATAGTCAATTCTTTTGAGAAACGTGAACAATTCGCAATAAAAATGAGGTTGAGAGGTTTATACTGATAATCAACTAATAATACATTTTACATTTAAAAAGTCCTTTTATTCATCGCGTAGCTCCTTAATCTGCTTCTTGGGTGTAACACCCAGTTTCTTCAGACTCTCTACCCTTCTCATGACATTACCAGCGCCATCGTAGAGTTGCTTTTTAGCCTTATCAAAAGAGCCTGAGAGACGCACAATCAAATCGCCCACACCCATAAAGGTTTCCTCAAAGCCTGCCACCTTATCATATAGGTCGGCAGCCGTCTTCACGATTTTCTCCACATTCTTATTCTGTCTATCGTACTGCCACAAGTTGTAAGCCAACTGGAGCGCCATCAGCAGGTTGCTGGGAGAGATAATGATTATCTTCTTTTGGTAAGCATAGCGACTCAAGTCGGGCTGTTGCTTCATAGCAGCCATATAGCTCGTCTCATTGGGTATAAACATCAACACAAAGCCGATAGCATCTTCCACCAGTTTGGAATAATCCTTCTCTGCCAATTCATCAATATGCCGACGCACACTCTGGGCATGCAGTTTCATCAGCCGTTCGCGCTCGCCATCATCTTCTGCCGCTATGGCATCAGAATAGGCAGTAAGCGAAACCTTCGAGTCGATGATTACACTCCTGCCTTCTGGGAACCTCACGATGACATCAGGGCGGAAGTTCTTGCCCTCTTCATCCTTAGTGTTCTCCTGGATAAAGAACTCCTCGTTCTTTCGCAATCCACTGTTCTCGAGAATGGTTTCAAGCACCATCTCACCCCAGTCGCCCTGCATCTTACTATCTCCCTTCAGGGCACGAGTTAGATTAGCTGCATCCGAACCTATCTTCGAAGTCTGCTCCTTCAACAAAGAAACTGCTTGCTGCTGCTCCTGCTGAAAGAGTTTCATCGTTGCCTCAAAGGTATTCTGCAGTTCTTTCTTGTTCACTTCGTTCTGAGTCTTGCTTTCCTCAACCGACTTTTTGAAGTCTGCAAACTGTTCCTTGATAGGCTTCAATAGTTCATCCATCTGCAGACGGTTATTCTCCTGCAAAGCCGACTGCTTGGCAGCCAGTTGCTCTGCAGCCACTTTCTGATGTTCTGCATTCATGCGCTGCATGTCTTGCTTTAGCGTTTCCATCTTCTGCGCCCATTGCTGATCGCTCTCGGCACGCAACTTGGCAGCATACTGGCGTTCGCTCTCCATCTGTCCCTTCAGCGACTGCATCTCCGAAGCATGTGCTTCCCTCAATGCCTGCATCTCTTCGGCATGATGGGCTCTCTCATTCTTTAGGATAACATCATAATGTTCCTTCAGATTTTCTTTCTCCTTCTCTGCCTGCTTACATAATACTTCTTTTTCCTTCTCTGCCTGCTGGCGCACCTGGTCGGTCAGGCTCTTAACCTGTTCCATCTCTGCCGCCAACACTTGAGCCTTTGCCACAAGCTGTGTTTTCTCCTCGCTTGCAGTTTTCGCAGCCATCAGCTTGCCAAGAAAGAAGCCTACGATGATGCCGATAATAATGGCTATGATAATGATGATTTCCATTGTTTTGTTTATTTCTTGCGTTTACTCGATTCAACATATAAGGACTCTCATCCCTACAATTACCAGACGCAAAGATACACTTTTTCTGACGAATATCCAAGCCCCCATCCTTTTTTTAACCAAGAAATGCCATAGCAACCGTTTTAAAGTCAAATGCCGACTATCATCACCTCCAACCTCACCCCTCAACAAATCTCAGAGGTGTACGGCAAGCGTATCGGTGACCGATTGAAAGAGACAACCGAGATTGTCCCTCTCTTGAATGGCTCATACAGAGGCTAAAAAACAATAATTGTTCATAAATGTCAAGCCAATGCTCAATGCGCACCTCACATAATTACCGGTTTTTGAAAACCGCATCAGGCTGCCACTCCAAAAGAAGTTCTTGTACAAGTCAAGCATCCTCGGAGTTCCTCGGCTGAGCACCTTCGGGGAGCAAGCTCTGGCAGATTTTTCACATTGATTTGACACACTCATCATACACCGCTAACCCTTTCACGGTCAGAAGATATTTCTGGCGAGGATGACGGGGAGAGTTTGGATAAAGCAAACGTACATACCCCTCACTGATAGCCGGCTTCAGATAAAGGTTAAGAAAATTATCTCTTCCCTTTAATTCTAAAGCATCCATCATATTCTTCACTGACAACTCCTGATTTCCTATTACAAAGATCAGTCGTTTGGTGTTTGCATTATCCGTATGCAACTTATCCTGCACTTGTCCCGTACTTGTCCTGTACTTATACTCTTCTTGCAGGGTACTTGTCCCTCCTGCAAGTTTAAGCTGCACTTTCCATTCATCTGTTGCATGGATATGAAGGTAGCGATTGCGCAAATCCCACTTTTCTCCTAACAAAAGATTTCGGAAGAAACGCTCCAGATACACAGGAGTGTAATCAATTCCTTTTAGAGCGTTCTTGTAATTTGCACGTACCAAGGCATTACGGAAATACCATGAGTGTCGGGCAAAAAGACTATTGTCCACCTTGAAGCCAATAGAACGGAGATAGAGTATCGTGAATACAGCCGTTGTGCGAGTATTGCCTTCGCAGAAAGCGTGAATCTGCCACAGACCAGAGACAAATCGTGTGATGTGTTCCACCATGGCGTCAAGTGATATACCATTATAGCTAAACTCCTTCTCTTGATTGATATCATAGTCAATGGCCCTTCTCAAATCCTCCCAGTTCAGGTAGTTTACGGTATCACCGTCAAGTACCCATTCACGCTTGGTTATATCATAGTCACGCAGTTTTCCTGCATGCTTGAATACACCATCAAAGACTCTCCGATGAACAGAGATATAACCACCTGTGCTAAAATCCAATGTCTGCGACGAAAGAATCTTAGTGATATTAGCCGAGACCTTATCCGCCTCTTGCTTCTCGTCATCATCAGGTTCACGCAGAGTTTTCGACTGATAATAACTATTTATCAGTTCACGGGCCTCATCAATATCGATCTCGCCCTCTATGTGCTTACATGCCGTAGCCTTCAGATAATCAGAAGTCTGCAACCCATCCACAGCCTGCAATCCGATTGCCGTCTGCCAAATGGAGGCTTTCTCCTTCTGACTTGGCTCGCCTTGACAGATGTATTCATCGAAGTCGGTGTAATGTTGTTTGATATCACCCATACAGAATGTCCTTTAATTTAAATCTCATAGATTGAGTTCTCCACATTTCCACACTTATAGACCTGGAAATTTAAACATTTCCATTAGTTGTTGTATTAAAGTTTCGGATCTATGCTTAATATTTTCGATAGTCCATGTGTCTAACTTGGCTATTTCGTTGTTAATGTCAAGTCCATTCTTGTAACCAATAAACCGCTTGCCATCTTTGGTCTGACGTTCACGCTTCTCTAAGAAAGACTTGTTACCCAAAGTGCTGTTATAGCCAGTAATTGTCAGATTACCTATCTTATGCGTGTATTCGTTTAGATACTTTCTCATCGAGTTCCTTGCATAAAGAAACCTGACAAGCACAAAACAGACAAACCAACAAACAATAGACTCTATTCATGACAACAGATTATTATTTTTACTTTTTACTAAAAGTCCCATTTCACACCTAAGCAGGGACGGCATTTAAAGCCACCTGTTGAGCCGAAGTTGTTGCTCAACTCTACCTCGCCTCCTACACTGAGGTTCTCGCAACCGAAGTGCTGACCTACATTGTACCAGAGCTGTGGCTCGGTGATGAAGACTGTGTGCTTGGTTGTAGCAGAACCATCCTCCTGATAGTCGACAGCATGAGTCTCCCACCAGAAATCGGCAAAGCCGTCGAACTTCAAACCCTTTACACCAAAGATGTCGTTACAGGTCCAGACAGCAGTAAACTGCAAGGGTACATTCTGATCAGTCTGACGGATGGTCTTGTATAGAGCATTCAGAGTCAAAGTGTTCTTGTAATTCTTGTCGTGCACGAGGTATTCCACACCGAAGAGCCATGCATTGTTGATGGGATAATTCTTGGTGATACCACCATTGTACTCCACATGAAGGCTCCAGTTCTTGAACTGAGTTTTCTGCCAGAAGTTGAGTGCACGTGAAATCTCTGTATAGGTTCCTCCCTGGGCAATATTCTTCTCGCCCACTACCATTTTGTCGTAGTTGAAGTCGTGGTCAACAAAGAAATAAGTACTACCCCACTTGTCCTGCTTGAACATTTCGAGGGTAAGGGTGACAAACTTACGGTCGGAACCGAAATCATACAAAATCTGAGCGTTGGTCTGTGCCTTTGCCACTGAGCTGCAAGCCCAAAGAATCAGCAAAGCCATAACTAATCGCAAATGTCGGAGTTGGTTTAAAATCATTGTTTCTTATTATAGTTTTAAATATGTACAAGAAAGCCTCCTGCTCTCTAATCGTTTGCAAAGTTAATAAAAACTATAATAAGAAACAAACAATCTTAAATAAATATTGAACTCAACTTTCGAAAATGGGGAAAGTTAAAGAAGTTAAAGAAATTAGAGAAGTTAGAGCCATATGCTTTACAGCTAAATCTTCAACTAAAAAGACTGTTGGCTATAACTTCTAACGCCCGAAGGGAGTGATAACTTCTTTAACTTCTATAACTTCTGAACTTGGAATGTTCAATTTATCAGAATTCAAGTATCATTGCCTGACGAGGACGAAGCTTTACGTTCTTGTTGATAAGAACAGTGCAGCCATTCGTAACATCAGTAGCCTTTTCATGCGAACCGATAATCTCTGCATAACGTGTCACATCCAGCTCATTGGCTTCCTTCTTGCCATTGATGATGGTCATGACTGTTTTACCCTGATACTGGCGTGCGATGACATACACACCCTTATAAGGACAGAACTGAGTCTGCTTGCCTTTGGTAACCACCTTGTTACCCTGGCGCCAATGCAGCAAGTTGCTGAGCCACTGGAACATCCGGTTCTCATCCTGTGTTCTTCCTTCTTCGGTGAAGGCATTATGCTTGTCGCCAGCCCATCCACCAGGGAAGTCTTTACGCACGTTGCCGTCGGTTACACTCTTGGTGCCATTCATCAACACTTCTGTACCATAATAGAGCTGCGGTGTACGGTTGATGGTAAGCAAGAGCGCCAAAGCCTGCTTCAATGCCACGGTATCCTTGCCCTCGCCGAGGAATCTGTCGGTATCGTGATTCTCAATGAATGCCATCACGCTCTTTGGGTTAGGATAGAGATAATCGTAGCAGAACACATTATAGAGACGGTTCATTCCGTTCCACCAGTCATCGGTTTCCTCGTTCTTGGCACTGTTGATACGGTCGAAGAAGGCAAAGTCCATCACTGTTTTCAGATAGCTGTTCTTCTCTGAGAGCTTGCTGTCTTTCTGCCATGCAGCAGTATAGGCTGGCTCAGTAACCCATGTCTCGCCTACGGTATTGAAGTTAGGATATTCGTTGTTGAGCGTCTTCATCCACAAAGCCATCGCATCACGGTCGGCATAAGGATAAGTGTCCATACGGATGCCATCAATTCCCACGGTCTCTATCCACCATTCGCTGTTCTGGATAAGGTACTTGATGACATGAGGGTTGCGCTGATTGAGGTCGGGCATAGAAGGTACAAACCATCCGTCTACCGTCTCTTCCATATCCACCTTGCTGGCGTATGGGTCGAGGACAGGAGTCAACTTATAACTGGTCTGTCGATACATATCGTTCACTGTTCTTGCTCCGTCCACAGTACCAATCTTCTTCACATGCTCAGGAGTCTGATACTCAGGAAGAAGCCATTCTGGACAGTTGAACCAGTCTTTTGAAGGCATGTCGGCAATCCAGGGATGCTCGAAACCACAGTGATTGAAAATCATATCCATCACAATCTTCAAGCCTTTCTGATGTGCCTCGTCAATGAGTCGCTTGTACTCAGCATTGGTTCCGAAACGAGGGTCAACCTTGTAATAATCGGTTGTGGCATAACCATGATAGCTGCTGCTCTTTCCGTCGCCTGGACTGTCATTCTCTAAAACGGGAGTAAACCAAAGGGCCGTGACACCCAACTGGTTGAAGTAATCCAAGTGCTGACGGATTCCTTCCAGGTCTCCACCATGACGCAGACTTGGAGCATGACGGTCGCAATTCTTGTCGCGCATCGTCTTGAGAACATCATTCTTAGGATTTCCATTGGCAAAGCGATCCGGCATCAACATATAGAGCACGTCTTCGTTGGTGAAGCCCATGCGCTTTTCGCCAGCCATCTCTCGGTCTTTCAACTGATACTTCACCTTCTTGCTCTGCTTTCCCTGCTTAAAATTGAGAACCATCTCGCCTGCCTTGGCATCCTTCAGATTAAGATAAACCAAGAGATAATTGGGTGATTCGAGACGGGCAACGCTATCGATTTTCACGCCAGGATAATTGACTGTCACCTCAGCATTCTTGATGTCCTTACCATACACCATCAACTGCAACGAAGCGTCTTTCATACCTACAAACCAGTCGGTAGGTTCTATGCGGCTCACGTTGACTGCCGCCGTCATACTCATTACGCTACTCATAAGCAACATGAATGAAACAAATTTCTTCTTCATTATAGATCTATGTTTAAGTTATTGTATTGACTTTCGAAACTTATTTCTGATACAGTATCAATGCCGACTGGCCATCTATGATGGTTTCGTTACCCACCAATGGCATCCCGATTCCGTCTTCATTGATAACCCCATTGCAGCAAGCCACATGATACTCGCCCTGAGGTATCGCTACGGTGCGGGCTTCCTTGTTGGCATTGAAGATGACAATAATATTCTTCCAGCTGTCTATGCCTTCCAGGTTCTTGAGTCTGAAGGCAAGCAGGCAACCATTCTTCTTCACCTGAGCGCCATCTTTCTTCTGCTCTGCAACAGGGGCTGTTGGCAAGAACTCCAAATGTTCTCTCACAGCCTCAGCCTTGGCAAGACGGAAAGCCGGATGATTCTTTCGAAGCTGAATCAGGTTGCGATAATATTCAAACACCTGTGGATATTTCTTCAGATTCTCCCAGTTAAACTCATTGATACTATCGGGTGAGCAATAACTGTTGTGCACACCCTTCTTGTCACGCAACATCTCCTCTCCTGCCAAGAAGAAAGGCACACCCTGCGATGTGAACACAGCAGTCTGAGCCAACAAGTCGAGGCGAATCAACTCTGCTATACGTTCGCTCTCCGTTCTGGAAGCATCTTTGATGCCAGGCACGGTTGCCTTCAGTCGGTCAACAAGACACATATCGTCGTGACAGCTCACATAGCTGATCTGCTGGGTAGGCTCTGCTGTCCAAGGCTTCTTGTCATAGTTGACCAAATTCATATCTACCTGCGGATGAGCAATGCCTCCCACTATACCAAACTTCAGACTCTCTTCCTCGCCGGGAATGCCAGCCAGAAAAGCGCCTTTGGTATTGTCAGAGAAAGGACCACGAAGGGCATCTCGCATATCATCGCTGAAGGCTCCGATACCATTGAGTTTGAAGGTGTTGGCCTTCATCGCCAACTGGTCGTTTGGATAAGCGCAACTTCCTGCGCTCCAACCCTCACCATAGATATAAATGCTTGGATCAATGCGGTTTACCATCTCACGGATAGCCAGCATAGTCTCTATGTCGTGAACACCCATCAGGTCGAAGCGGAAACCATCAATATGGAATTCATCAATCCAGTACTTCACGCTCTCCAGCATAAACTGGCGCATCAAAGGCTTTTCTGATGCAGTCTCGTTGCCACAACCCGAACCATCGCTATACTTGCCTTCCTTGGTCTTGCGATAGTAATAATCGGGATAAGTACGCTGGAAGTTACTTCCGTTGATATCGAAGGTATGGTTATACACAGCATCGAAGATGACACGGATGCCCGCCTTGTGCAATGCCATCACCATCTCCTTGAACTCCTTGATGCGGGTTCCCGGAGCATAAGGATTGGTGCTATAGCTACCTTCTGGCACATTATAGTTCTTAGGATCATACCCCCAGTTGAACTGTGGCGTATCGAGGCGTGTCTCATCTACCGAAGCAAAATCGAACAAAGGCTGGAAGTGTATCGCATTGACACCGAGGCGCTTGAGATATTCTATCGCCTTAGGTTCTGTCAGTGCCAGATACTTGCCTTTATACTTCAGTCCTGAGGTAGGTGACACCGAGAAATCACGCACGTGGAGCTCATAAATCACCAAGTCGGCAGGCGACTTCAGTTCTGGTCGCTTGTCATCCTTCCATCCCTCAGGATTGGTAGAAGCCATGTCGATGATGGCACCCCGATTGCCATTCACACCGACAGCCTTGGCAAAAGTACCGGGACATTCACCCTTTCCCATATCAAAAGTATAGAACTTTCCCTTCAAGTCACCCTTTACGGTAGCTTCCCATCGGTCCTTACCTACACTTTTCATCTTGATGGTCTTGACAGGTTTTCCTATCAGTCCGTCTTTATAAATACGGATTTTTACACTCGGTTTTGCACTACTGGAAGAAACCTGTGGAGTTGCACCAGTTACACCATCTACTTCAACAGAAGCTGTAGGTGAATTCAAAGAGAAAGTAGTTTTATCCTTAGAATAGGACATTTCATTGAAAACACCTTGTGCCATCAATGAATGGGGAACGAAAACAGCAGTCAAGGCTACTAAAAATTGATTTTTAATGCTCATACGGTTAAGTTTTTGCTAGATTGAGAGAAAATCCAAACAAGAATCATTCTCCATTTTACGTATAAATATAGCAATTACACTCCATTTAGTAGTTATTTACTTCGTTTTCTGCATATGCAATGTGATTTCTGTTGGTTTTATGCAGAAACAGGCAGAATTAAACACGCTCATTTTTCGCGTATTTAATTCCACCTTGACGATTGGACGGAAATACAGAAGTTTCAGCCTCCTTATCTCCATCTATATAAGTCTTATTTTGCAAGCAATGAGATGGCAAAGCCACCACCACGTGCCTCTTTGATCTTCAAGACATCACCCTTCTTCACAGTCTTGTGAATAATCTGGTAAGATTTAGGGTTCTTCTCATAGTCGGCATTCTTGCCGTCCTGATAGATGGCGCAGGCATACTTCTTACCCTTGTCGAGGAAGTCGAGCTTCACTACCGATGTACGGGCTGCGTCAGTCTTGCCACCAACAAACCAGTTGTCGGTTCCTTTTGCCTTGCGGGCTACGGTGATATACTTGGCAGGTTCTGCCTCTATATACTTGGAGTCATCCCAGTCGCAAGCCACATCGCGGATAAACTGGAAGGCATCGTCGTACTTCTCATAGTGCTCAGGCAGGTCGGCTGCCATCTGCAAAGGACTGTACATCACAAGATAGAGTGAGAGCTGACCACAGAGAGTGGTGTGCACATAACTTGAGTTGTTGCTCCACTCCGACAGTTTGGTCTCGAAGATACCTGGAGTATAGTCCATAGGTCCTCCCTGCAGACGGGTGAATGGCAGCATCACGGTGTGATAGCTTACACTTCCACCAAAAGCCTCATACTCAGTACCTCTTGCGCTCTCGTTGCCCACCAGGTTTGGCCATGTACGGCAGATACCTGTAGGACGTGTAGCCTCGTGAGCATTCACCATGATGTGATGTTTGGCAGCCGTCTCGATGACACGCTGGTAGTGATTGTTCATCAACTGGCTGTAGTGATATTCGCCTCTTGGGATGATATCGCCCACATAACCGGTCTTCACGGCATCATAACCATACTTGTTCATCAGCTGGAAGGCATTCTCCAAGTGACGCTCATAGTTAAGAGCTGCGGCAGAAGTCTCATGATGCATCATCAGCTTCACGCCCTTGGAATGAGCATATTCGTTGAGCATCTTGATATCGAAATCAGGATAAGGAGTCACAAAGTCGAAGACATCAAGTTTCTGATGACCAAACCAGTCTTCCCAACCTTCGTTCCATCCTTCTACCAACACTTCCTGCAAACCATTCTTTGCAGCAAAGTCGATATAGCGCTTCACTTCTTCATTGGTAGCCCCATGTGTTCCATTAGGCTTGCACTTGCTATAGTCGGTCACACCAAGGCGAACAGAAGGCAGGTCGTTGGTGTAGCTCCATGTTTTAGTACCAACAATCATGTTCCACCACACACCGCAGTACTTAGTAGGATGAATCCATGAAGTATCCTCTATCTTGCAAGGCTCGTTGAGGTTGAGTGTCAGTTTGCAGGAAAGCATATCGCGTGCATCATCACTCACCAGCACGGTACGCCATGGTGTATTGAAAGGAGTCTGGATGAATCCCTTTCTGCCTACCGCATCAGGTGTCAACCATGACTCAAAGGTCAGTGTCTTTTCATCCAGATTGAGGTGCATCGTAGGATAATCCAGACAGGCAGCCTCATGGATATTGATATAAAGTCCGTCCTTGGTCTTCATCTGGAGAGAGGTCTGCACACCTGTGTCAGAGAAGACGGTGGTGGAAGAGTTGCTTTTATATGATTCGCGGTTCTTGGCGATAACAGGACGGATGCCTGTCAGAGGAGTAATCTGATATTCATACTCTTGAGTGTCGTAGTCGCCTGGAATCCAATAGGCAGTATGGTCGCCTGCCATGGCAAACTGGGTGTGCTCTTCCTGAATGACGAAATAGTTGAGCGATTCCTGCTGTGGAAACTCATAGCGCAGACCCATACCATAATCATATACGCGGAAGCGAATGGTGATATTACGGTTGGAAGAAGCCTGGTTCAGGTTTACCTCCATTTCGTTATAATTGTTGCGAATGGTAGCAGTCTCACCCCATACAGGCTTCCATGTCTCATCAAAAGAAGAGGTCTTGCTTCCTGTTTCGGTGAATCCGTCCATCAGATTGGTTTCCGTCATACCCTTGCTGGCATGCTTGTCCTTGGCAAGCTCCAGTCCGAGGTGTGAGGGTTTACATACTGTCTTGCCCTTATAACTCATCTCGTAGGTAGGCTGTCCATTACCAGTCAGAGAGAATGTTACCGATACATTGCCATTGGGCGATTTAACGGTCTGCGCTGCCGCCAAGAGTGGCAGCAGCAGACCAACTACTAAAACATTCAATTTCTTCATATTGTCCAGTGTTATTTTGTCTTTTTCAGTTGTTGCTTGCCTTGTTCTGCAGTTTGCTTTGTTCTGCTATTGTTTGTCAGTAAAAGTAAGTCTTTTGGTTAGACATTGCAAATATACAAAAAAGAAAAATACCCTCCTAAAAATTGGAGGGTATTTTTTTTTGCATAACGTGTAAACGTTTGCATTAGTTTCTTCCAGACTGCGCAATAAGCTCTGTCACACTGTCCATAAATTCCTTGTTAGCCGCCAGATCCTCTATGCTGAGGTGCATGCGATAGCGCCAGTAATGCTTAGGATTGGCCGGGATATTGATACGCTCGGCATTGGCATCGGGCAAACGTAGATGCTCGTTGATGGCAAGCCAGTCCTGAATGCTCAGAATACAGAGCATAGAGGGCGATGTGAGATGGCGCGAGATGATATCCTGCGCGAGCCATCCTGGCAGTGGATGAGGTGCTGGTCCTTGGCGATAGAGCATCGTATTATAATACTCTTGCGTGCGCTGAATGTCCTCGTCCCACCACTGGCGAAGCGTAGGCATATCGTGACTTGAGATGGTACAAACCGAACGATAAGGATTGCGGCTCAGATGCCCAAACTTCACACTTGGATCCTTAGGCATACTCTGCAACTCAAGGCTCAATATCTTCAATTCGTTCATCACCCATGGCACACAATCTGGCACCATACCAAGATCTTCGGCACAAACCAACATACGAGTAGCCTGAACCAACTTAGGCAACTTCTTCATCGCCTCCTCGTACCAGAACTGGTTGTTGCGACGATAGAAGTAATCGTTATAAAGACGATTGAACGCAGCCTTGTCATTGTCATAAAGTGATTCGAAGATAAAGTCGAACTGAGCAGAGATACGTGGGTGATACAATCCCGGATTACGATGGTCGCGAACAAAGAGTACATCGCTGATCAGAGCATAGAGTCCGTCGCGAAGCCATATTTCCTTCTCATCGGTCACTCCCTCAAAGAGAGCCTCCACCTTTATCTGGGTATCCACCTCTGCCTTCAACTGATAACGCTCATCATCCAAACGGTCCAGATACTTTTGCTTCACCTCGTCAGCACGCTCATGGAACACACGGTCGAGCACCCAGTCGGTGATAAATGGACGGGTGAATCTGTCCTGCTGGAAGTTAAGACCATACGAGCGAATCTCGTCAGCTGTCATGCCGAGTGCAGGAGCAAACTGTCCGAGCAGTCCATGTACAGAGTCGACAGGAATCTCCCATATACGGAAGAAGCCCAGCACGTGGTCGATGCGATAAGCATCAAAGAACTTCGACATATTCTGGAATCGGCGTGTCCACCACTGACAGTCGTCCTTCAGCATCTCAAACCAGTTGTAGGTAGGGAATCCCCAGTTCTGACCATTCACAGAGAAGTCATCTGGTGGAGCTCCAGCCTGTCCGTCGAGGTTGAAGTACTTAGGCTCTGTCCATACATCACATCCAAAACGGTTCACACCGATAGGAATATCTCCCTTCAGGATGACTCCCTTGGCCATAGCATGCTCATGAGCAGCCTTCATCTGTGTGTTCAGCACATACTGTACGAAGTAGAAGAACTCCACCTCCTTGTAAGCCTTTGTTCTTGGGTTGCTCAGTGCCTTGCGGTCTTTCTCGTCCCAAGCATTGTGGTCGGGCCACTTCGAGAAATCGGCCGTACCATACTTGTCGCGCAGACAAGAATATTGCGCATAAGGCACCAGCCACTGTTCTGTTTCCTGAAAGAATGCCTGATATTCGGCACTCTTCATCATCTTTTCACCTTCCTGATTGAAGATTTGGTGCAGATACGTTATCTTGAAATCATTTACCTTTTCATAATCTATCTGGGGCAGGGCATTGAGCTCTGCTCTTGTCTTCTCAGCCTCAGCACGAGCCTTGGCATCCTCAAGCTCGGGCAGAGCCTGCAGGTCGGCATACTGTGGATGAATGGCAAACACGCTGATACAGCTGTAGGGATAAGAGTCTGTCCAGGTGTGAGTGATGGTCGTATCGTTGATAGGCAACAACTGAAGCACCTTCTGACCAGTCTTTGCCACCAGGTCGATCATACTCTTCAGGTCGCCGAAGTCACCAATACCTGCACTCTTCTTGCTGCGAAGCGAGAAGACAGGAACCAATGTTCCGGCAAACTTACGGTTCCAGCGCTCCAAGAACGACTGGCTCAACTCGTAAGAGACTACCGAACCGGCCTTCATCTCAGGTATCTCAACACTGCGGTTGTAACCTGTTTCCCATGCTTCAGAACCCTTCTTGTCGCTCAGTGCTACAAACTTAAACTCCAAGTAGTTGACAGCCAAAGCCTCGGCATTGATATCCACCGTCCATTCGTTGTACGCCTGTTCCACCATAGGCACGGCACGCTTTACGTCCCAGGCTCCTACGAGAGGGTCAGAACCAACCAATACCAGACGCTCACCTTCTCTCAACTGTGGAGCACGAACAATCAGCCTGATGGTCTTGGCAAAGGTATTGCCCTTCACCTCGGCTGGCTGCTGATGGTTGACACAGTCGGTGAAGGCGCTGCTGTAGAGGTAAGAATCCTCAGGAATGTCACGCCAGTGATCATAGATGGTATAATCATTGGCACGCTCGGCTGTCACATTCAGCTGATGCTTCACCACCTGCCATTCCTTCTTGATACAAACGCCATCACGTTCTACACTATAATAATAGGTAATGTTTTTAGTCTTGGGAGTCACATCCAGATCGCACGACCAGTGAAGCCCGTCTGTAGTTCCCAAGCTGTTATGAACCTCTTCGTTGTCCATGTTCAGGTTCAAGACGAGATTCTCGCCATAAACCGTTTTGTATTCTATATTAAAACGAAACACCATAAGGAATTATAAGATTGTTATTTATGGTACAAAATTAGTCATTTCTTACTATATACAATTAATTTCTTGCACAAAAGATGTCAAAATGTTGCGCAATCGGTTGCGCTTATTATGCTTTTTGCGTCACATGCTTTTCCTTGATGATGGAAACAGCCAAAGCTCCACATATCAGCAGCACACCTGCCACTATCATCATGTCACTCTGGTGAGAGCCTACCACCCACAATACGTGTCCGCCACAAAGAGCTGCCACAATCTGAGGAATACAGATAGTGCCGTTGAAGAGTCCGAGATAAGCACCCATGTGTCCATAACCCTGCAAAGCATTGGTGACAAAGGTGAAAGGCATCGCCAACATAGCTGCCCAGCCAGCACCAATCATCAGGAACGGAATGAACTGCAGGTACTTGTCGTGCAGGAATGGGATAAGGGCAAAGCCCACACCACCGATAATCAGGCTGACCGCATAAGCCATCTTGGAACTTTTGAACTGAGGAAGCACTACTACCCACAGCACACTGCCCACTGCCTGAACGGCAAAGAGAATGCCCACCCAGTCGCCGGCATCCTGGAAGGCCTTGGTACTGGCATCAGTAGTATTCCATACAGTTTCGGCAATGGCGCCGGTAGAATAGTTCCACAGATAGAGGAAACCTGCCCAGCAGAAGAACTGCACCAGTCCCACCTTCCAGAAGGTAGAGGGAGCATTCTTCAGAAGACTTATCCAGTCGGCCTTGCCTTCTTCCTTCTTCTCGGCATCTTCGGTAACTCCATTATACTTGGCGTATTCCTGCGGATTCCACTCCTTCACCTTCATCGTGGTATAGATGACACAGAGGATAAGGATGGCGGCGCCCACATAGAACGACCAGATCACAGAATCGGGCACAACACCCTTCTCGGCATAGTTCTTGATACCCAAGAAGGCAAAAAGGAAGGGAAATATATAACCGGCTATCGAACCCGCATTGCAGAGGAAGCTCTGAATAGAGTAAGCCTTCGTCTTCTGTTCCTCATTCACCATATCGCCCACCAACATCTTGAAAGGCTGCATCGCCATATTGATGCTCGTATCAAGAAACATCAGGGCTATCAATCCAAAAATCATCGCACCGCCAACCGTCAGGCCAAGCGAACCGGCATTAGGCAAAAGACACATCACCAAGACAGCCAGCGTAGCTCCCACAAAGAGATAAGGAATTCGTCGGCCGAAACGGCACCATGTCTTGTCGCTCAAGGTTCCGACAATGGGTTGCACCAGGATTCCCATCAGTGGAGGGAGAATCCAGAAATAACTCAGATTGTGTGGGTCAGCACCCAACGTTGCAAAGATTCGGGAGATGTTGGCGCTCTGAAGAGCGTAGGCTATCTGTACCCCGAAGAATCCGAAGCTCAAGTTCCAGAGTTTCCAGAAACTCAGATTAGGTTTTGTCATCATATTTTTTATTGTTTTATTGATTTCTTTTATCTTGTCGTACCACGAACCACGAGTTTGGTTCTTACCACTCTCTTCTCCACCTCATTCATCGGGATAGAACCTTCCACCTGTCCGATAAGGATGTTGACAGCCTCCTCTCCTACTGCCACTCCTCGCTGGTCGACAGTGGTCAACATAGGATCGCAAGCCATGGCTCGCTGGCCGTTGGTGAATCCACAGACGCTGACTTCCTCAGGCACTCGGAATCCCATACGTTTCGCGGTATAGAGAATACCGATGGCAGTATCATCATTCACCGCAAAGAAAGCATCCGGTCTGTTTTCCATCTCCAAGAGTGCAGGCGTAATCGCCTCTGCCTGTCCCCTGTTGTCACAGATTTGTACGTGGGAGGGTATTTCTTCCAAGCCATGCTTCACCAAGGCATCATGATAACCATTATATCTGTTCTTGGATATTTCAAGGTTCATGGGCGAGCCATAGAAAGCTATCCTCTTGCAGCCTGAGTCAACGAGATGGGTTACAGCCGTAAACGCACCCATATAGTCGTCCACCACTACGCGCGAACAGTTCACACCAGTACAGATTCTGTCATAGAACACCAATGGCACGCCATTGTCCATCAATCTTTGGAAATGCTCATAGCGCATGGTATCCTTCGCCTGCGAAACGATGATGCCGCACACCTTATTCTTGTAGAAGTCCTCGCAGATTGCCACTTCCTTGTCATATCGCTCGTTGCTCTGCGCCACCATCACACGATAGCCACGTGCACTTGCCTCCTCCTCGATACCCGAAAGCACAGAAGAGAAGAAATAGTGGGCAAACTCAGGAATGATGACACCGATGACCTTCATGGGCTGTGTCTTACTGTATCTGAGAGCCTCGCCAATTACATTTGGACAGAAGTTATGCGCCCTGGCAAACGTCTGTATACGTTCCTTCTGGGCAGCACTGATACGAGGGCTGTCCTTCAAAGCTCTGCTCACCGTTGCGATAGAAACGCCCAGCTCGCGAGCAATATCTTTCATTGTTATGATTGTTTTCTCATTCATAGGTTGTTAGTGTTGTGTGCAAAATTATGCAAATCTTGCCAAAGTAGCGCCTTTTGCTTGACTTAAATCAAGAAAATTACATGCAAACGTTTGCACAACAAAAGCAAAAGTACAACAAAATCTCTAAACAACCAAATGATTATAAGGAAATCAACTTCCCTTAACTTCCACATTTGCGAAAGTTCAGTATATCATAGTCAAAACAAATCGCTATGAGTTCCATTGTTGAGAAACAGCAAAGTTAGTTTTTCATCGTTTTGTTCCCATAGCATCAACCAATCTGGAGTTATGTGGCATTCCCAAATGCCCTCCAGGTTTCCATGAAGTTTATGCGATTTATATGATGGAGGTAGTTTACCATCATTAGCTAATTTCTCTACAGCTTTTTCAATTAAAGTAGGATCTAACCCACGTTTCACTCCTTTTCGCAGAGACTTTTTAAATCTGTTTGTAAAGTCAATAGAGTATTTCATTCCAAACACTGTTTGATTAAATCGTGAGCATCTTTTGCATGAAATACTCTGCCTGCTTTAACATCTTCCATGGCTTCTTCAATGCCACTTTTCTTTTCGGCTTGAATAACCCATCCAAACTTCTTTGCCAATTCCTTTAATAACTTGAAATCAACTTGCGGAACAGTTATAGTTGTTGTTATATTATTTATAGTTACATCCATATTGTTTTATTTTTAATGTTATTTCTAATTTGCCGAGTGCAGCTTTTCTTCTGCAAAGGAAATGCAAACGAGCGTAAAGAAAGCTTGCTTTCAATTTGCCGAGTGCAGCTTTTCTTCTGCAAAGGAAATGCAAACGAGCGCAAAGAAAGCTTGCTTTCAATTTGCCGAGTGCAGCTTTTC
>ERZ1026846.109-NODE-109-length-60052-cov-35.188776_pt1 | contig 60052 bp, 50 predicted proteins | sample MGYA00380153_ERZ1026846 | MGnify/ENA primary metagenome ERZ1026846 (study PRJEB33269, sample SAMEA4719789) | human gut metagenome | biome: human-associated habitat; feature: organic feature; material: feces | place: Cameroon | collected 2013-10 ...
TAATATGTATACCTTTTAATTATACTGCAAATTTACAATAAATACCCCACAAAACAACCTAATGGGCGAAAAAGAATTCCGTTATAACATTTATTAAGTTGGAGGTCGGCCATTTTTTATGTGTACGGTTGGCACGCCCAGGGTCGCACCTTTCGCCTCACCACGGGCGACTTGACAGCAGAGGTGACAAGCAACTCTGGTGAAACGTGACAGGAAAATCTAATGAAGAATTTTCACTACCGACAGGCTTATTTCGCATCAACACCATCAATGTTCACCCACGCACCACGTAAAGAGGCATTCTTTTGTGGAGCGTTGGAGAGATAACGATTCCAAAGTCGTGAGTGGTGAGCGCAACAGTTTCTCAGGACAGTTACACTGCGCATCCAGCTTTCCAACACCTCATGCTGTGGAAGATTGAATTGACGAGCTACACGCTTCTTCAAATCTACTATTAGGCTTAAATTGATGTGTAGTCTTGTCTGCCTCCATAGGACGAAGGTATTGAACAAAACGAAAATAGCTGACCTCACCAAGAAATTTTGCAGCCTTGGATGAATCAGCAATATTTAAGCTTCTACTTTTTAGTAGTTCTATTTGTTCGGAAACAGAAAGAGCCTGTTTAGTGTATAATCTTAATGTTCCCATAAAAGCAAAAGACCCGCCCTGGTTCGCTGTTCAAATGGGAAGCGTGGCGGATTCTGTTGTTGCAAAGATACGAATAATCATTGATAATACAAACTTTTCGGCAAAAAAATACGCAAAAGTGGATTTCTTTGACATATTTATATTTAATAATGTTAAATCAGACCTTAAAACCATACTTTGCCAGCAAAACAAAGTGGTTTTCAAGGTAAAAAGTGTTATCTTTGTAACGTCTATACCCATACCGAAAGTCCCGATGGGCAGAGGTTGGGCAGACATTCATTATGGTATAAGGCGTTTTTGTACGCTTTGGTTTTGACGCTATAAGAATCTCGCAAATTCAATGACAAGTCAAGAACAAAGCAACAAAGAACGTCTCATGAGGTGTATTATATACAGCCCTCATTGGCTTCGGACGATTCTGTCGTTCGTTGTCTGAGTGCATTCTATATATTTACACTAGCGTGGGGCTTTCGGCGTTGCTCGTTTCGACTTGTCGGGCAATGCGAGAGCCTTTATAGCGTGGAACGAGTGACAAGACTGGCTCCACGCTTTTTATGTATACATAAGCGAATACAAACATAGCCATATGTACTTAATAAACATATACAACAACCCTCAAAAAATGGAAGTATGAAAAAGAAAATTATGTTAGCTTTCATAGCTATTGCAGTAAGTTTGAATGTTAGTGCACAAATTCAGTTTTCAGAATTTAAATTTTTCGTGGCTAACATATATGATTTTAGCCAACTTCAACTCGAGGTGAAGTTCAAGGTTACAAGTGAGAGAAACTTGAAATATGTTAATGTACATTTCTGTCCTGTCAATCAAGTCGGAGATGCAATTTGCGATGACATTGTTGGTGGCGTAAATGCCAATACAAAGTTTTCAAAATATCAACTAATTCAAGCAACTGGTCCATTTAAGACAAAAAAATCATACAAAAGACATTTTGGTATTTATCATATATCTGGTAAGAAACCGATACCTTTTCCACATATGGTTACCATAGACTACATGGGTGGTGGCAGTGACACTATTCGCATAACAAGAGACAATATAAAAACATATTTTCCTAAGACAAAATGGATAGATGTAGACTATAAAAGCGGGTTCCAGCCTGATAATTAAGCAATAATAACTATATTCATAAAAATATAAAAGTATGGGATTTTTCAAGAAATTATTTGGAGATTCAACAGCTCAATCATCCAACGACATCAACAGCAACGATAAGGAAGATCATGAGCAGCAAGTCACTAATTCCATGTCTCAACCTGTTCATAACAATAACATGACAAGTTGGGAAAACTTCTTTGGCGTAAACTTAAAGTCATCTCCCAATGAGCTATGGATAGAAGGAGAATGCGAGTATAATGAAAAGAATGTAATCAGAATTTTCACAAACAACCATATCAACAACATTTACTTCTCTTCAGTAAATGCAAAAGTGATAGGAAACTCCGCTACAAATTTCTTCTTCAAGTGTCCTTATACATGGGATGATGCCTTTGACATTTACTATTTGATAGAACGGGATTTAGTTCATAACGGCAATTATACAAATACTGCTGCTGCAGCAAAGTTCCGTGGAAAATTTGATAGCTACTATGATAGTTTTAGTTGGAATATAGATGGTTGCAACATAATAATGTCTCGTGATATAGATACTGGCGACATTGAACTTGGCGTGTGGACATTGTTCTATAATCAAGAATACCTTGATAAGGCAAAAGATAGTTGCAAGGACAACAAGCAAGAAGATGAAGCAACATTGCCCAAGAAAGAATTTAATGTCCATTTATCTGGAGCCTTAGATACTTTGCACTTCGTTCACGATCATTTAGGCAAGCAATTAGCAGGAGATGCACCTTGTTATGTTGCTCGTGCAGAAGGGACTACAATTCAACTTCTTGACGAGAATAATTTTGATGAGTTATATTCTTTTGAAAGCAAAGAAATAGCAGATTATCTTGGTCACAGATTGGGTGCAGCAGGATTCATTAATTTCAATTGTGATGATGTTACTGATATACAAGCAGAACTCTTTATTATCCCTGCAGAATATGCCAAAGAGACTTCAGATGATAGAGCAACAGATGTTTTAGTTCATTACGAAATGAGCTATCTTGTTGACCCATTAGAATTAGACTATCGCAGGAAGACTATCATGGATGGCAAAATGAATCTCAACATCGTAGGTATTCAATACCGTGACAATTATGAGGAACTTAAGTCTTCTATAAAAGAAGGAGAAACAGTCATCCTAAAACCAGAGCCAACAAATGAATACGATAAAAATGCTTTGGCTTTCTACCTTGAAGGAAACATCATTGGCTATCTGCCTAAGAAAGATCAACCTTTCGCTCATATTTTTATGGCAAAAGGACAGATTAAGGCCTCAATCTGTCGTATTGACGAAAATTGGATTGACACAGAGGTTGATATCAAAAAAGATATGATAGACGTTAATGCCTTCAAAAATAATAATGTCAATTTAACTAAAATAAAATCGTTCAAAGGTGGCAATAGCAGCAGCCAATCTATTGAGCTTAGTGAATTTATAGAAACTCTATAACTGTGTATAATTATGGCAAGTTTTTCTTTCGTTGCATTAGACATAGAAACAGCAACAGGCAAACGCAGTTCCATATGTGAGATAGGAATTGCTGTGGTAGAGGATTCTGAAATAAAAGAATCTAAAAGTTGGTTTATCAAGCCAGAAGGTAATGTGTATTGGAACAGAAATATAGGCATTCATGGCATCACCCCTTCAGATACTCAAGACAAACCGACTCTTGCCGAAATATGGAAAGAGATTCAGCCTTACATTGAGAATCAAACCATTGTAGCACATAATACGGCATTCGATATGTATGCATTAGCAGAGGCCTTGACTAAGAATAATATTCCATTGCCCAACCTCAATTACTTCTGTAGCTTAAGAGTTGCACAAAAAACATTCTCTCTCTTAAAATATTCCCTGGAGCCTCTGTGTAAATCTTTAGGTATTCCATTTGAGCAGAGCCATCGTGCAGAGTCAGATGCTGATGCCTGTGCAAAAGTTATGCTGAAATGTTTGGATAAACTTCAAGTTGATTCATTTGAAGGACTTGAACACAAAATCAATATAAGGTGTGGCTATTATAATGGAGGTTTGCATAATGGACAGAAAAACATAGCAACAACTATTGGAAAAGCCAAAAAATACTCCAATACTGCCAATCCCGACAATTTTGACGAGGACAACTATTTCTATGGTAAAGAAGTGTTGTTTACTGGCGAGATGAAGTATGGCAATAGAGAAAAAATGAGAACCTTGATTGACAATATAGGTGGTCATTCTATTGATAGTTTCAAGAAATCTGTAGATATCCTTGTTGAGGGAGTTCAAAAAGCAAGCAATCTTACAACTGATGGGAAAAGTAGGAAACAAATAAAATGTGAGGAGTTACTTGCTAATGGAGGTTCTGTCGAGATACTATCAGAAGATGAGTTCTATGAGCGTTTTGGAATTTGGGACGAACAATAAAATTTATGTGGAAAAAGATTATTACTTATACAGTCGCTGCTCTAGTGGTTATAGGAGTTGGTGTTGTCCTTTTCTCTCTAATAGGAGTTGCAGTTTTCTTTCTGCCATTGTTGGCTGGAGCATTCAAAAAATAGAATAATATCTGTAAAGCGAGAGGATATCACTCGTAAACCCTTGTCAACTACGTTCACGATATGACAAAATAAAAGTTCCGCAAATTCTCTATGGTAGAAATACGCTGCCAAAATATGTGAAAATCGGGAACTGCCAAAAAGCACTCAGAAAGTGTTAAAAATCAAAGAGTATTGAAAATCAATACTTTATGGTTAGTCATAGTAAGTTATGGTTAGCTGTAAGGCTCTCTAAATACAGATACAGAAATCACTCGTTAAATTTTTAATACAAAGCTCTTATATTCAACGTTTTAAGTTCTGTGTAAATCTGTGACATCTGCGTGACTTTTCTGAGTGTATAGGATTTGACTTATGACTTACCCAATGGTTCCGTGTCATTTTGGTCAAATTCGACTTTTGATGACCTCTCGCAAGAGTGGCGAATAAATAATGTCAACTGCTGTATCATTACCTTATACTTTGCCGACAGCTTTGTCAGCAAAGTATAATTATTTTAAACTTTGCTGACACCTTTGGCATTTGCCTGCGACAGAACTGGCAACAAAAGGACTGCATCGTGAACTGGCACGTATCTTGCACTATCCATCCGTGAAAGCGGAAAGTTACAAGACGATGACAATCAATGAGTTGGCTGAGTCTTGAGGCTCGAGGCAATCAAACAAAAGTGAATAATAAACAAAAGTATAACAAATAGAAATCCCGACGGAGTCGCAAGACACCGAGAGGACGAGTAAAAGAAAATTGGAGGTTTTAATTATGTTATTAGCTCGTAGAAATAATGATTCTAATTGGTTGAGTAATTGGTTTGATGACACTTTCTTTGATACCGACTTGATGCCACGCATGAATGTCGCTACAGCTCCTGCCACCAATATCAAGATGAACGATAAAGTCTACACCATGGAGGTTGCTGCTCCTGGCTTGAAGAAAGAATGGGTTCGCGTCAATCTCGACAATGACGGCAATCTCTGCATCGCCATTGAGAACAAGATGGAACATAAGGATGAAGACAAGCACGAGCGCTATCTGCGTCGTGAGTTCTCTTACAGCAACTACCAGCAGTGTTACACCTTGCCTGAGGATGCCGACCGTGAGCATATTTCAGCAAAGGTAACTGACGGTGTTCTTGAGGTTGAGATTCCAAAGCTTACTCCTAAAGAAGAGGCTAAGACAACCAAGAAGATCGAAGTAAAGTAATGTGAATTTTCATAAGTTGATGATTTTACATAAATGATGAGGGCAGATTCCAAGTGGGTTTGGAGTCTGCCCTTTTTGCATTAGATTAGATGACACATTCTCCTAATTTATTCTAATAAAATATTACATATTGTTAGCATCACGAATTATTTTTGTACTTTTGTAAAGCGAAAAGCTTGTGGGCATTAGTGCTCACACTATAAGTATCTTACGCATTTAAAAAGACAAGAATGAAGAAAACAATACCTGTAATAGGCATGGCGTGCAGCGTATGCTCTGCCAATGTAGAAAAGAAACTGCAGTCGCTCGAAGGTATCAACTCCGCCTCAGTTTCCCTGGCGAGCCGAACAGCCCTGGTGGATTATGCCCCCGACATCATCTCTCTGGAAGATATGAAACGGGAAATCAGCAACGCCGGCTACGACCTCGTTATCGAAAACGACAGAAGCGTGGAGGAAATCAACCGCCGTGAGTTCACCCTCCTGCGCCGCCGAACGCTTGCTTCATGGCTCTTCGCCTTCCTGACGATGTGTTTCTCCATGGGATGGATTTCACATACCGGTTCCTTCGCCAACCAGATTTGTCTGCTCCTGACACTCGCCAACCTGCTCTATTGTGGCAAACAGTTTTATGTTTCCGCCTGGAAGCAGCTCCTGCATCATACGGCAAACATGGATTCACTCGTGGCGCTCAGCACCCTCATCGCCTTCCTTTTCAGCACCTTCAACACCTTCTTCGGAGAAATGGTCTGGGGAGCGAGAGGCATAGAATGGCACACTTATTTCGATGCTTCCGTGATGATTATCACCTTCGTGCTGACCGGCAGATGCCTGGAAGAAAAGGCGAAGGACAGTACGGCGAGCAGCATCCGACAGTTGATGGGAATGCAGCCGAAAACCGCCCGACTGGTGACTTACGAGAAGATAGAAGGCACCAACGACTACAAGATGGAGGAAGTTCCGATTTCCACCATTCAGATAGGCGACATGATAGAGGTAAGAGCCGGCGAGAAGATTCCGGTGGATGGCGTGGTTACCCAGGCAGAGAGTTTCATGACTCCCGATGCTGCCTATGTAGATGAAGCGATGATCAGCGGCGAACCGACTCCGGCGATGAAAAAGGCAGGCGACAACGTGCTGGCTGGCACCATTCCGAGTCAGGGAAAGCTCCGCATGAGAGCCAAGCAGATTGGCGAGAACACCGCCCTGGCGCACATCATCCGAATGGTTCAGGAAGCACAGGGCAGTAAGGCACCGGTGCAGCGCATCGTAGACAAGGCTGCCGTGGTGTTTGTGCCCGTAGTGGCAGCGATAGCTTTCTTTACCTTCCTGGTGTGGTTGATTGTGGGTGGCAACGGGGCGCTGCCGCAAGCCATCCTGTCGGCTGTTGCCGTTTTGGTGATAGCCTGTCCATGTGCCATGGGACTGGCCACTCCCACGGCCTTGATGGTAGGTATAGGAAAGGCGGCTCAGAAGCAAATCCTCATCAAGGACGCATCGGCTTTGGAGAATCTTAGAAAGGTGGATGCACTTGTAATCGACAAGACGGGAACGCTTACTATTCCCAATCCCAATATTGATTTCACCCGACAAGACCAACTGTCTCTGCAGGAGCGTGAATCGCTCAAACCCCATGCCAAGGAAGCGATGACGGCACTTCGGCAGGAAGGCATCGAGGTGTACATGATGAGTGGCGACAAGGAGGAGGCTGCCCGTTACTGGGCGCAGGAAGCAGGCATCGGCAACTATCACAGCAAGGTGCTGCCTGGTGACAAACAGGCTTTGGTGAAGACGTTGCAGCAGCAAGGCAAGCGAGTGGCTATGGTGGGCGACGGCATCAACGACACGCAGGCTCTTGCCCTGGCAGATGTGAGCATCGCGATAGGGCGGGGAACGGATGTGGCGATGGATGTGGCTCAGATAACGCTCATGGGCGATGACCTCATGGCTCTTCCTGATGCTGTCGTGCTGAGCCGCAAGACTGTGGGCATGATTTGGCAGAATCTATTCTGGGCTTTTGTCTACAACATCGTGTGCATTCCCCTGGCGGCAGGTGCGCTCCACATCTTTGGCATCGACTTCCAGATTACTCCGATGTGGGCAAGTGGACTTATGGCTTGCTCGAGTCTGAGTGTCGTGCTCAATTCACTAAGGCTGAGGTGGGCGTGAACCCGATTTCGTCCGTCGTTGGATGTGACAGCAGGCCGTGGATGAAGAAGAAATTGGCGAAATGATTGATAGTTTTTCGAGAAAAGGGGAATAGTTGTTTTATTTTTTGTATCTTTGCACCACGACAACATGCATGGTGCGTGTTTGTGTGAAACAAGATAAAAGAATTATTGATATGAACTATGCTCTTATTATAGCCGGCGGTTCTGGCAACAGAATGGGACAGGACATTCCCAAACAGTTTATGCACGTGGATAATTGTCCGATTATCATCCATACGATGATGGCATTTCAGAAGCATCCCGACATACAGGGAATCGCTGTAGTGTGCCTGGCTGGATGGGAAACGGTGCTGCAGTCGTACGCCAACCAGTTTTGTATTACGAAGCTGAAGTGGATTTTCCCTGGTGGAGCCAACGGACAGGAATCGATACACAATGGCATCTATGGTCTGAAAGAGGCTGGATGCAGCGACGACGACCTCGTGCTGGTGCATGATGCCGTGCGGCCTCTGCTCTCGCAGGATATTATCTCTTCCAACATCGCCATCTGTCAGAAGTATGGTTATGCGATTACGGGCATCAAGTGTCGTGAGGCTATCCTGGAGAGTGAGGACGGGTTTACGACAACGACAAGTATTCCGCGCGACAAGCTGATCCGTACGCAGACGCCTCAGACTTTCAGGCTGGGCAACTTGATAGCTGCGCACGAGGAGGCTAAGGCCAAGGGCATCGACAACTCGGTGGCATCGTGTACGCTGATGGCTGAGCTGGGTGGCAGAAAGATGCACATCGTGCCGGGATCGGAGAAGAATATCAAGATTACAACCGTAGAGGACCTTGAGATTCTCAAGGCTCTGATGAAGGTGCAGCCCGAGGGATGGATTAAGTAAGTTATTCAAGTTAACTCCTGAAAAAACTCCTCACTTTGTGAAAACTCATTTAGCAATGTCGGAAAATACAATATACAGGAAAGATGTGGAGCGCCTCTTTGATGAGGGGCTCGACTTGAAGCGTCTCAATGGGAAGACGATTCTCGTAGTGGGTGCTACAGGACTGATTGGCAGTTGTGTGGTCGACGTACTGATGCTGAATCCTGACAGAGGTTACAGGGTTGTGGCGGCAGGACGCAACAGGCAGCGTGCCAGAACGAAGTTTGCTGCTTATTGGGACGAGGCCGACTTTGGCTTTGTCGAGATGGATGTCACACAGCCTATGGGCGAACAGTGTGAGGCTCATGGTCTGTCAGCGCAGGGTATAGACTTTGTCATCGATGCAGCAAGTAATGCGAGTCCCAACTTCTTCCGCGAGAAACCTGTGGAGGTGATGAAGGCGAATTTTGATGGTGTCGCTCATCTGATAGAGTTTGGCCTGCAGCATGGCATGAAGCGCATGGTGTACATATCTTCGGGCGAGGTTTACGGTGAGGGCGACGGCAGCGAGTTTTCAGAGACAAGCAGCGGTTACGTGGACTGTGCATCGGTGAGGGCTTGTTATCCTTCGTCGAAGCGTGCAGCCGAGACGCTCTGTATGGCTTATGGGGCAGAGTATGGTGCTGATGTCGTTATCGCCAGGTTGAGCCATACTTACGGTCCTGGCTTTACGGAGAGTGACAACAGAGTGTATGCGCAGTTTATCCGCAACGTGTTGCGCGGTGAGGATATTGTGCTGAAGAGTCGTGGAGAAGCTTTCCGGTCGTGGCTTTACGTAGTGGATGCTGCCCATGCCATTTTGCGCCTCTTGCTCGACGGCGAGAGGGGAAATGCGTATAATGTGGCGCATTCGGAGTCGAATATATCTATCCGTGAGTTGGCTGAGTTGATAGCAAGGAAGGCTGACCGCAAGGTGGTATTCGACATTGCCGAAGACGACGTGATGAAGGGGAATACGACCCCTGTCACCAAGGCAACCTTCAATACCGATAAGTTGAAGGCTTTGGGCTGGAAACCGCTCTGGGATGTGGAGAGTGGTTTCGGGCACACGATAGAAGTTTCGTTTGCTCAGAAGTTATAGAAGTTTCTTTGAAATCTCCTGCCATGTCTCTCTTTTCTCCATGTTGAGATAATAGCGCAGGTGTTTCTCTACCCGTTGTTCTACTGGCGGCAACTGCATGTAGTCGCCGAAGAAGTGGCTGAGATACTTGTCATATTCTGATGGCAGGAGGACGGTGGTGTCTTCGAAGGGGAATGGTTTGCCGTTGCCAAGCCATGCCTTTGGGAAGATTTCGCGTTCATGATAGGAGCCTGTGTAAACCTGTACGTTCTGTGCTTTGTCGAAGTCGTAGAGATGACTCAGATGATCCATCTTAGCGATTAAATGTCTGCGCATGAGGTTGCGGAAGAAGAAGGCTGCCGTCTTGACGACAAAACGTCCCCAGGTCTTACGATGAGTGAGCAGTTCTATGTATTCGCCGAAAGTGTTGCGGGTGGAGATGGCGTTGAGGCAGTTGATGTGCTTCACGTATTTGCGCTGCAGTGCCTTGGCCTGTTCCACATCGTCGGCAGTGGCATCAAGTGGGAAGATGTCGACGAAGAGTCCGATGATGCAAGGGCGCTCTTTCTCCTCGATGAGTGTGGTGTTCTTGTTGACCAGCTTGGAGAAATAGAGAGGGTAACGCTCGTTGTTGTAGGGCGTTACCACCTCGTAGTTGCCGAAGTCTTCATGGCGTGCGATCTCAAGAAAGCGGTCGTAGTCGGGGCGTGGCATGATGACGTCGATGTCATCGTCCCAAGGTATCATACCATGATGGCGCACAGCCCCTATGGCAGTTCCTGCGCAGCAGTAGTAGCGCAGGTTGTGTGTGCGACAGATACTGATGAAAGTCTTCAGTATGTCGAGTATGGCTGCGTTCCATTCTTTCTTGATATTCTTGATGTCCATTGTCTCTTCGTTTTATTATAGCGTTGGAAAACTTATTTACCAGCAGTCCTCACCAAAGACGTTGGCGATGGTGATGCGTGCGGCTTCCTTCTTGCTGAGCTGATGTGTCCAGGGTGCACGGGCTTTGGTTGAGGCGCCAGGACCATGGTTGCCGTACTCGAAGTAGCGGGCGGTCTTCTCGTTGCTTGCATTGCGCCAGTTGTCCCAGCCTACAGGACGGATATGGCTGCCCATTTCGCAGTCGATGAAGAGTGTGTAGGCGTATGGACGCCATGGACGGCCCAGATAAACCTGTGTGGCCTCGGGCGAGGCGGTGAGGCGGCACTTATGGAACACGTAGCCATACTGCTGACCGGCTGGTGTGGACGCGGCTGTGATATAGCTGTTGGCCTTGCTGTGGATTTCGCAGTTCTCGAACCAGGCGATGGAAGGACCGAAGATGAAGTCGGTAGTTCCCTCGATGTAGCAGTCGTAGAAGGCGATGCGTGTGCCGGCAACGCCTGTATATACGGTGTCCTGATTGCCTAAGAGTCGGCAGTTCTGTACCAGGATGTGGTCGCCCTCTGTGTGCAGGGCTACAGCTTGTCCCAATCGTGCGGCATTGTTTTCGACAGTGATGTTCTTCAGGGTGATGTAGCTGCCCTGAACCTTCAGTGTATAGGTGCGGAATGTGCCGATAGGCTTGCCCTTGACAGCAGCCTCGGAGTCGAGTCCGCCTGTTGGCATCTTGATGTTGGCATGGTCGTCCCAGGTGATGATAGTCTGGTCGCGGTCTTCGCCACATATGGTGATGTGGGTGAGCCATGATGGGATGATGAGTTTCTCCTTGTAAACGCCTTTCTTGACGTAGATGACCTTGGTGTAGTCCATGAAGGCACGGCACACCTCTATGGCTTCGTCGATGGTGCGGAACTCGCAGGTGCCGTCGCGTGAGACGAAGAGTGTGTCGGGGTTGTCGTACTTGTTGGCTGCCAGCACTGGGAGGACTGCCAACGTGGTGAGGATAGACAGGATTAGTTTTTTCATTGTCGTTGTTTCTGTAGGTTGATATTTGTTTTATAGTTTTCTGTCCTATGGCTTACAGGATGCGCTGTACATCCTGCAGGCCGTCGATAGTCTTCAGATTATCCATGATCACCTTTACATCTTCGCGGTCGTGAATTCTGATTTCAATGCAACCGTCGAAGATGCCATTGTCGCTGCTGATGGTGAGCTTGTGTATGTTGACATTGAGCTGGTCGCTGATGACACGGCTCACGTCGAGGAGCAATCCCTTGCGGTCGATGCCCTTTATCTCGATGGTGGCGTCAAAGTACATCAGCTTGTGCATCTGCCACTTGGCGTCGACGATGCGGTTGCCATAGCTCGATTTGAGCTTGGCTGCCACAGAGCAGGAGCGCTTGTGTATCTCGATGCGGTTCTTGTTGTCGATGTAGCCCATGATGTCATCGCCAGGGATGGCATGGCAGCATGAGGGGAAGATGAACTGCGAGATGTTCTCCTCGGTGATGATGAGGGGTTTCTTCTTGTTGAAGTCCTTGCCCACCACCATGAGCTGTTGCGGCTTGCTGTCTTTTTCGTCAGCCTTTTTGTCCTTGCTCTTGCCGAGGAAGGGGATATAGTTGCGCCAACTGCTTGAGCTCTTGTCTTTCTTGTTCTTGCTTTGCAGTTCGTCAAGGTCTTTCTCGCCCAACAGAATGCAGTGGTCGCCCAATGCCTGGAAGAAGTTCTCGTGTTTCTGTATGTGGTGATAGTCGCAGAGCTTGTCGAGGATGGAGTTGTTGACCTCCAGTCCGCTCTTCTTGAGCCATTCGTTCAGAATGTCCTCGCCCTTCTTCTGTATCTCACGGTTGTCGCGTCGCAGTATGGCTTGAATCTTGCTCTTGGCCTTGGCTGTGCTTACGAAGTTGATCCATGAAGGCTGTACGTGCTGACTCTTGCTGGTGAGGATTTCCACCTGGTCGCCGCTTTGCAGTTTATGGCTCAGTGGCACCAGCTTATGGTTTACCTTTGCTCCGATGCAGTGGCTTCCTAAGAAGGTGTGTATCTGGAAGGCGAAGTCGAGGGCTGTACAGCCTGCCGGCATGGTTTTGATCTCGCCCTTAGGGGTAAAGACAAAGATCTCTGAGGCAAAGAGGTTGAGCTTGATGGCATCGAGAAAATCCATGGCGTCGGGCTGTGGATCGTCGAGGATTTCCTTGATGGTGCCCAACCAGTCGTTGAGCTCGTTCTCGTCCTCTGTGTATTCAGCGTCTTCGCCTTCTTTGTATTTCCAGTGGGCAGCAAATCCCTGTTCGGCCACCTCGTCCATACGGTCGCTTCTTATCTGTACCTCTATCCAGCGTCCCTGCTTGCTCATGAGGGTGACGTGGAGTGCCTGATAGCCGTTGGCTTTAGGATGGTTGAGCCAGTCGCGCAGACGGTCGGGATGACTCTTGTATATCTGGCTGATGGCCACATAGATATTGAAGCATTCGTTGACCTCGTTGGCTCTTTCTTTGGGTGTGAAGATGATGCGTACGGCAAGGATGTCGTATATTTCGTCGAAGCTCACGTGCTTGTTCTGCATCTTGTTCCAAATGGAATAAGGGCTCTTTACACGTGCCTTAATCTTATACTGTATGCCCATCTTGTCGAGTTCCTCCCTGATGGGCTGTGTGAACTGCGAGAAGAGGGTGTCGCGTTGTGCCTCGGTGTCGGCAAGTTTGTGCTCGATGTTGGCGTATTCCTGTGGATGATCGTAGCGGAAGCTGAGGTCTTCGAGCTCGGTCTTTATTTTGTTAAGGCCCAGACGGTTGGCCAATGGAGCATAGATGTAAAGTGTCTCGCCGGCTATCTTGTACTGCTTGTTGGCAGGCTGCGAGGCGAGTGTGCGCATGTTGTGCAGACGGTCGCAGATCTTGATAAGGATGACGCGGATGTCATCGCTCATGGTGAGCAGCAGTTTCTTGAAGTTCTCGGCTTGTGCCGATGCCTTGTCACCAAAGATGCCGCCGCTGATCTTGGTTAGTCCGTCTACAATCTGGGCTATCTTCTCTCCGAAGATGTTGGAGATGTCTTCTACTGTATAGTCGGTGTCTTCTACCACGTCGTGCAGGAGTGCGGCACAGATACTGGTGGACCCCAGTCCCATTTCCTCGCAGGCTATCTGAGCCACGGCGATAGGGTGCATGATGTAGGGTTCGCCCGAGAGGCGACGTACGCCCTTGTGTGCCTGGCGTGCAAAGTTGAATGCTTTGGTGACAATGTCTACCTTCTTGCGGTGACGTGAAGCTACATAGGTGTCGAGCAGATGCTGGAATGCATCGCCAATGAGCTTGTTGTCGGCCTGTTCTCTCTCTAAGTCTTTGAGGTTCTGATCGTCCATAGTTCTTGCCTCCTGCGCTTTGTGTTAGTCAGATTAATAACTATATATATAATAATGTGTATATTACTTCACCTTGAGTTTCTTGCCGGCACGGATATGGTTGCCCGAAATCTTGTTGAGTTTGCGCAGTTTGGCCACGGTGGTGTGGTTGCGTTCTGCTATCTCCGACAGGGTGTCACCACTCTTGATGGTTACGTTTCTTCCTCCGCGCTTGCTCTTTTTGTTTCTGCTCTTGCGGCTCTTGCTGCGCGTTGCAGAGGAGCGATGGCGGCTGCTGTAGTAGCTGCGGCGGCTTACCGTAGGCTCTTCTTGGTTTACCTCTACGACAGAGCGCTTGAGCAGCAGTTCGTCGGTCTTGAAGTTGTAGATAGAGTCTTCCTGGTCGATGAATGAACCTATGAGTGTAGCGGGAAGGCGTACTGTCATAGGCTTGTTGAGACCATTGACAATGTCGCGACGATATTGTGGGTTGAGGTTGCGAAGGTGCTGGATATTGATGTTGAGCACCTGGGCAATCTGCTCCAGATGAAGGTCTTTGTTGACAACCACGGTGTCGGTCTTAAGAGGCAGCTCTGTCACCATAGGACAGATGTTGTGGTCGCAATAGTAGTTCATGATGTAGTTGGCTGCGATGAAGGCTGGCACATATCCGCGTGTCTCCTTGGGGAGGTAGGGATAGATGTTCCAGTAATCGGCAGAACCTTTGGCGCGGTGGATGGCCTTGTTGACCTTGTCGGGTCCACAGTTGTAGGCAGCGATGACAAGGCTCCAGTCGTCGAAAATCTTATAGAGGTCGCTCAGATAGTGGGCGGCAGCATAAGAGGCTTTCACTGGGTCGCGACGCTCGTCGATGAGCGAGTTTACCTCCAGCCCGTAGCGCTTGCCTGTGCCTATCATAAACTGCCAGAGGCCTGTGGCTCCTACGCGCGAAACGGCAGTAGGGTTGAGGGCTGACTCGATGACGGGAAGATATTTGAGCTCGAGAGGGAGGTTGTAAGCCTCTAAAGCCTCCTCGAAGACAGGCATATAGAAATTGCCTGCGCCCAGCATATAGCTCACAGAGCGGCGGAGCTTGCCGCTGTAGCGGTCGATGAACTTCTGCACCACATCGTTGTAAGGCATCTCGATGATGGTGGGCAGACGCTTGAGTCGGTCGATGTAAACCTCCTTGTCGAAGACTGGGTTGACATCACGATAGTTGCAAGATGTGTCTTGCATCATATAGGTCTTAGCATTATAAAGATGCAGCAGGCTGTCGAGGTTGTCCTCCAGTCCTACAGGGACTTCTATCTCTTCCTCGTTTCCCTGTTTGTCGGTGACAGTGATTACATCTTCTTTTTTCTCTTCAGTGTCGTCGGTTTGCGCCAGCATCTGTACTGGCATACCAAGTAACATTGCAGCTGCTAATAATAGTATTTTTTTCATTTATGTTATTCTTTCTTTTCTATAAGTTTCTTTAAGATTCTACACAATTGTGTTCCTCACTTTAAAAAGTGAGTGAGCATTGAAGTCCCAATGTTCCTGATCGGAAGGGGTTGCGGCTTTGCGGGTTGCTGTTCATGAAGGCAGGCTCTACTCTCAGAGTAAGGTCGTCGGAAATGTCGAACTCGGAGAGAGATGCATCCACGTAGGCATCGATGATGGAGAAAGCGTAAACGCCAATCATCACAAACACACCCATGTCGCGCCAGCGGCGGTAACGGTCTTTGCGCTTGCGGAAGATTTCCTTGTATCGGTCCATGTTGCTGGCATCGATGGTGGCTCCTAAGTGCAGGAACTGGTTGTAGCTGTCGGTAGTGGGGTCATCGTCCATGATGTCCATATAGGCCTGTGAATAGTCATGATACATCTGGTTGTTCCAGGTGATGGCATAGGCACAGCCTACGAAACCACCATATATAATAGGTAGTTTCCAGTATTTGCGGTTGTATATCTGTCCTGCTCCTGGCAGAACGATGGCAAGCCACATGGCACGCTTGGTGTCAGGACGCCATGTGGACCAGTCGCGCTTGGGTTTCTTGGTAGCAACCTGGAGCATACTGTTGAGCTTGAGACTGTCTTTGGCAGAGAATGTTGTATCTGCAGGTGCCACTACGGCAGGCTGATCTTCGTCTGCAGTGGATTGACTGGCTGTGACAGCCTTCTGTGCCTGAGCAGCCCAGGGTAGGCTGGTCAACAAGACTGATATACAAATATGTGATATTTTCGATTTCACCTAATTAGTTTTGTTTTAATTGGTCGAAAACGTTCATGATGTGCTCTAATTCCTCCTCGTTGGCAAAGGGAATGCTGATTTTTCCCTTGCCCTTGGGTGAGCAGGTAAACTGAACCTTGGTGTTGAGGAACTGCGAGAGGCGGTTCTTCAGCAGGGTGAACTCTTCGGGCAGTTCGGCTTTTCCCTTGATTACCTTTTTGGCAGTCTCGTTGTCCTCGCTGTCCTTTATTTGCTGTACCATCTCCTCTACCTTGCGTACAGAGTAGCCGTTCTTCTGAATTTCATGGAACAGCTTGATCTGAAGTGAAGGGCTGTCGAGTGCCAAGAGGGCGCGGCAATGGCCCATGTCGATTTCTTTCTTCTGAAGTGCCATCTGTACCTGAGCTGGCAACTTGAGCAGGCGCAGGTAGTTGGCTACAGCAGCGCGGCTTTTGCCCACGCGCTCGGCTATCTTCTCCTGAGTCATCTCGTTGTTCTCCATCAGGTGCTCGTATGCCAAAGCTATTTCTATGGCGTTGAGGTCCTGGCGCTGGATGTTCTCGACGAGTGCCATCTCCATCACACTCTCATCGCTGATGGTACGGATATAGGCTGGTATGGCTCTCAGACCAACCAACTGGGAGGCACGCCAGCGACGCTCACCTGCGATAATCTGGAAGCGGTTCTCTGCCACCTGTCGCAAGGTGATGGGCTGAATGATGCCTATGGCCTTGATGCTTTCTGCCAACTCATGGAGTGCTTCGTCGTCGAACTCGCGACGAGGCTGGTTGGGGTTGGCTTCTATCTGGTCGAGAGGAATCTCGTTGATGGTACTGCTGCCCTGTGTGCGCACTCCTTCGGTAGAGATAAGTGCGTCGAGACCTCGTCCCAGGGCATTGCTCTTGGTTCCGTTATTGTATTTCTTGTGTACTGCCATTTTCTATTTCTTAGTAAGGAGTGAGTCTTTCTTCACTCTTTTTTCTTACTTTATGAGTTCTTGTTGATAATTTCTTTTGCCAATGCCAAGTGGTTCTTGGCGCCGTTCGACTCTGTGTCGTAGAGGATGACGGGAAGACCGTGGCTTTGACTCTCGCTCAGCTTCACGTTGCGCTGGATGACGGTCTTGAACACCAACTCCTGGAAGTGGCGCTTCACCTCGTCGTAAATCTGGTTGGCCAGACGCAGACGGCTGTCGTACATGGTAAGCAGGAAGCCCTCAATCTCGAGCTTGGTGTTGAGCTTGCTTTTGATAATCTTTATCGTGTTGAGCAACTTGCTGATGCCTTCCAGGGCAAAGTATTCGCACTGAACAGGAATGATGACGCTGTCGGCTGCTGTCAGCGAGTTGACTGTGATGAGTCCCAGAGATGGCGAGCAGTCGATAAGGATGAAATCATACTCGTCGCGGATAGGGGCGAGCAGATTCTTGATAACCCTTTCGCGGTTCTGCAGATTGAGCATTTCTATCTCTGCACCGACAAGGTCGATGTGGCTGGGGATGATGTCGAGTCCATCAATATCGGTGGTATAGATGGCATCACGAACATCTGCATGGTCGATAATGCACTCGTACAGAGAGCAGTCTACCTCCTTGATGTCTACTCCTAAGCCGCTGGAGGCATTTGCCTGTGGGTCGGCATCTACTACAAGAACCGACTTCTCCAGTGTGGCCAATGATGCTGCCAAGTTGATGGTGGTTGTCGTTTTGCCGACACCGCCTTTCTGGTTGGCCAATGCGATTATTTTTCCCATATTCTTAATTTTCTATATTAAAAATCATCACAAAATTTCTGCAAAGATACATATTTTATGCGAGAAAGACGTTACTTTAAAGGTTTTTTCGTACTTTTGCACCAAAAAGAGCGATATTTTTATGGAAAATAAGAAACCTTTAATATTAATATCCAACGATGACGGCTATCATGCCAATGGCATCAAGACGCTTGTTGGATTTCTGAAAGACTGGTGTGAGGTGCTTGTGGTGGCTCCTGAGAGTGGACGGTCGGGCTATGGATGCGCCTTCTCGGTAACATCACCACTGCTGTTGAAACGCAGACACAACATGGGCGAGGAGGTGGAAGTGTGGTCGTGCTCAGGAACGCCTGTCGACTGTGTGAAGATAGCTCTCGACCAGTTGCTGGCTCCTCGTGTTCCCGATCTGATACTCAGTGGTATCAACCATGGCGACAACTCGAGTGTGAACAATCATTATTCGGGCACAATGGGCGTAGCCAAGGAAGGCTGCATGAAGTATATTCCCTCGGTGGCGTTCAGTAGTTGCAACTATGATGTGAACGCCGATCTGTCACCCTTGCGCGACGGAGTGGTAAGCATCGTGAAGCGAGTGCTTCGTGAAGGACTGCCCAAGGGAACTTGTCTTAATGTCAACTTTCCCGTCAATCCTCCTTTCAAGGGCTTTAAGGTTTGCCGTATGACATGGGGCTCGTGGATCAATGAAGTGGTGAAGGAGCATCATCCTCGGGGATATGACTATTACTGGATGGTGGGCGAATATCGCAATGATGAGCCTGAGGCTGTAGATACTGATCAGTGGGCGCTCAGTCATGGCTACATAGCCATTACGCCTACAAGAATAGATGTGACCGACTATGAGTGGCTTGAGAACAACAGGTCGCTCAACACGGAAGCTTCTGAACTTGACGATTAACTAAGAATATTCGACAATAAGGATGAAATATTATCTGATAGTAGGTGAGGCGAGTGGCGATCTCCATGCCAGCAGATTGATGCGCTCGTTGAAAAAATATGACGAATTGGCTGAATTTCGATTCTTCGGCGGCGACTTGATGGCTGCTGAGGGAGGAACTCGTGTCAAGCATTATAAGGAACTGGCCTATATGGGCTTTGTACCTGTGCTGCTGCATCTGGGCACCATCTTCTCGAACATGAAAAGATGCAAGGAGGATATTGTGGCGTGGAAACCCGATGTTGTGATCTTAGTCGATTATCCAGGCTTTAATCTCAATATAGCCAAGTTCTTGAAAAAGAATACGTTGATACCTGTCTACTATTATATTTCGCCTAAGATTTGGGCCTGGAAGGAGTGGCGTATTAAAAGCATCAAACGTGATGTGAGCGAGATGTTCTCCATACTGCCTTTCGAGGTGCCTTTCTATGAGCAGAAACATAAGTATCCCGTTCACTATGTGGGCAATCCCACTGCTCAGGAAGTGGCAGAGTTCAGAGCAGGATATCATCAGACGCATGAGGAGTTTTGTCGAGAAAATAATCTTGACAGTCGTAAGCCGATTGTCGCTCTTTTAGCTGGTAGCCGACTACAGGAAATTAAGGACAATCTTCCTGCCATGATAGAGGTGGCTGAACGTTTTGAAGATTATCAAATGGTGTTGGCTGGAGCTCCGTCGATAGAGGATGAATATTACGATAAATTCCTGGAAGGTTCTCCTGTCAGAGTGGTGAAGAATAAGACTTACCAGCTCTTGTCTCACACAACGGCGGCTCTTGTAACCAGTGGAACTGCCACGCTCGAGACAGCCCTGTTTAATGTTCCGCAAGTGGTGTGCTATGAAACTCCCTTGCCAAAACTGATTCGTTTTGCCTTCAATCACGTGCTGAAGGTTGACTATATTTCTCTTGTCAACTTGGTGGCCAATAAGGAAGTGGTTCCAGAGATGTTCGCCGATAAGTTTACGATAGACGGTATAGCCAACGAACTGTTTAAGATTCTGCCAGGGCAGCCTGCACGCGAAAGAATGCTTGCTGAATATCAGGAAGTAGTGAGAGGGTTGGGAGGCAAGGTGGCGCCCGACGAAGCTGCTTCTATCATGGTAGATTTGTTGAGAAAGCATCGTGCTGAGCTGATACGTCTGGCTAAAGAACGTGCAGAGGCCGTAGCCAAGGCTGCCGCCAAAGCTGCAGAGCTGGCTCGTGTCAAGGCTGAACAGGAAGCTGCCATCGCCCGGCAGAAAGCTGAAGAGGCAGAGCGGGTGAGCCAGCAGGAAATAAATGAGCCGTAGTAAAATATGAAAACTTGCTATTGATTATCAATAAGTTATTCAAGTTTCGCAAGTAAGCCCCACACGCCCTGAAAGGGCAGAAGCTTTCAAATACCTGGCAATATACAAAGCTTTTGCCCTTACAGGGCGCCTTGTTGATTGCCATTATACCCAGGGCGATGCCCTGGGCTATGAGCTTTTGGGCCTTCAGCCCGTACTTGAACCATATGCGAAACTTCAATAAGTTACTAAGACAAAAAAGTTCCTAAAAAAGGCTCATGAGTTAAAGGGGAAACTCATGAGCCTCTTTTTTTATACGAAAAGCTGCAGTGTATAGAGATAGATGACGGCTGCGGGAATGGCCATGAGCGAAGAGTCGAAACGGTCGAGCATACCGCCATGTCCTGGCAGCAGTGTGCCGCTGTCCTTTACTCCCAAAGTGCGTTTGAAGAGACTCTCTACCAAGTCGCCCCATGTTCCGAAGAACACGACAACCAGGCCTAATCCCATCCATCCGGCAATGCTGAGTCGGTGAGCCTCGCCGTCATTTGCCAAATAACCAATCACGGCAGCTGCAATCAGAACGAATATACCTCCGCCTATGCTTCCTTCCCAACTCTTGGCAGGACTGATGCGTGGGAAGAGCTTATGCTTGCCGAAGAGCGAACCGCTGCAGTAGGCTCCGGTATCGTTTGTCCAAAGGAATATGAAAATACTCAGTGGCAGCAGCATGTCGTAGTGTATCTGGCCGTCGAAAGCTGAGTATTCGAAAGCCAAAATGTTGATCATAGAGAAGGGCAGGGCGATGTACATCTGCGAGAGCATGGTGTATGCCCAGTCGTTGATAGCATCTTTGTTGCCTGTATACAGTTCGCTGATAAACAGGTAGACGATGGTGAGCAGATAGGGCACAAAGACAATGAAATTGCCTACGATGCCCATTCGCAGTCCTGCCACGGCTAAGAAAAAGTACACTCCGGCAATGGTGCAGATCAGACGGTTGACGGTGACGTCTTCCTTCTCGTTGTTTACCAGTCCGCAGTATTCCCAGATGCTGAGTCCTGTAATGATGGTAAAGAGGAAAATCATGGCTCTTGGGTTGAGGAAACAAGACACCATGCACACCACGAACAAGACGCCCGTGATAGACCTCACGATAAGATTCTTTTGTTTGTCGGTCATTTGTGATTCCTTATTTTATTTGTTGTTTGTTTCTTCTGAGTTCTCGTCGTTCTGCACGTCGGTATCATTGTTTTCGGTGCTTTCAGACGAGTTGTCTTCCTGTTGTGCCTGTTCGTGAGCCTTGATGGCTGCCTGAACCTCGGGCAGTTCCTTCAGTTTGTCGTCAATCTTGGGCTGCTCGTCCTCCATGATTTCCTGTGAACGGCTAAGCCATGGACGCTTGCCAAAGATCTTCTCTACGTCTTCTGCCATGATCACCTCTTTCTGGATGAGGAGCTCGGCAAGGGCGTTATGGCCTTCCTTGTGCTCTACGAGGATGTTCTTGGCTCGGGTATACTGTTCGTTCACCATCTTGAGCACCTCTTCGTCTATCATGCGGGCAGTGGTGTCGGAGTATGGACGCTGGAAGGAATATTCCTGGTTGTTGTAATAGCATATATTAGGCAGCTTGTCGCTCATACCTAAGTAGGCTATCATGCCATAGGCACTCTTGGTGGCTCTTTCCAGGTCGTTCATGGCTCCCGATGATATATGGCCCGTAAAGAGTTCCTCGGCAGCGCGTCCTCCCATGAGCGAACACATCTCGTCGAGCATCTGTTCCTTGGTGGTGATCTGTCGTTCTTCGGGCAGATACCAGGCTGCTCCGAGAGCCTGTCCGCGTGGAACGATAGTTACCTTGATAAGTGGATTGGCATACTGACAGAACCATGAAATGGTGGCATGGCCAGCCTCGTGGAGTGCGATGCTTCGCTTCTCCTCTGCTGTCATCACCTTGGTCTTTTTTTCCAGTCCGCCTACGATACGGTCTACAGCATCGAGGAAGTCTTGTTTGCTTACGCTCTTCTTGTCGTGGCGTGCTGCTATAAGGGCTGCCTCGTTGCACACATTTGCAATATCGGCTCCCGAGAATCCTGGTGTCTGTCGTGCCAGCAGGTCTACGTCAACACTCTTGTCTACCTTTACAGGTTTTAGATGAACCAGGAATATGGCTTTTCGTTCATTCAGGTCAGGAAGGTCGACGTGTATTTCACGGTCGAATCGTCCTGCACGCAGCAAGGCGCTGTCGAGCATGTCCACACGGTTGGTGGCTGCCAGGATAATGACACCGCTGTTTGTTCCAAATCCGTCCATCTCGGTAAGCAGGGCGTTGAGCGTGTTCTCGCGCTCGTCATTGCCTCCCATGGATGGATTTTTGCTGCGGGCACGTCCTACTGCATCAATCTCGTCGATGAAGATGATGGAAGGTGCTTTCTCCTTAGCCTGACGGAAGAGATCGCGCACACGTGATGCACCTACTCCGACAAACATCTCTACGAAGTCGGAACCACTCATCGAGAAGAAAGGTACGCCAGCTTCGCCAGCCACGGCTTTGGCAAGGAGCGTCTTACCAGTTCCCGGAGGTCCTACGAGAAGGGCTCCCTTAGGTATCTTACCACCTAAGTCGGTATATTTGTTGGGGTTCTTCAGGAAGTCTACGATTTCCTGTACTTCCTGTTTGGCTCCTTCCTGTCCTGCCACGTCCTTGAAGGTGATGCCGATGGCATTGCCTTTCTCATACATGCGTGCTTTGCTCTTGCCTACATTGAAGATTCCTCCGCCTGAGCCGCCCATGCCGCCCATACGTCCCGACATCCACCAGATGAAGACGAAGAAAAGAATCAGCGGGAAGATATTCCACAAGATTTTGAGGAAACCGTCCGTTGACTCGTTCTTATAACTGAACGAATTGATTTTCTTGGCTTGCACCATGGCGTTGGCAAACCTGTCCACCTCATCTACCGAACCAAACTGCACCTCCACATAAGGGTTGGTGCCTAAGTTCTTGGCTGAGGTTTTGTACACCTCGCGTGAGTATTTGGGGTTGATATACAGTTTCAGGGTGTTCTCGGTCTTGTTGGCTACAACGCTCAGCACATAACCTTTTTCCACGTATTGCTTAAACTGTGTGTAGGTGGCTTCTTGTGTGGCACTTCCTCCTAAAGAGTTTGTGCCTCCGCTCAAGTAGGCTACCATCAGTCCGACGATGATAAGTATATAGAGCCAGTTCATGTTGAACTTAGGCATCTTGGGGGGTTGGGGCCCGCCGGGATTGTTCTTGTTGTTGCCTTGTTCCATATTGAATGTTTCCTTTCCTTTTTTTGTTTTAAAAAAGACTTTTGTTTCTTGCTTTCTTATGTATCTATATATAATAATGTACGCGTGCGACTGTTACATCACGTCTGGCACGGTTGTCAGTTTGGCGTCTTCCCAGAGGTGTTCCAGATCATAGAACTGTCTTACTTCAGGCTGGAAGATGTGTACGAGTACATCCACAAAGTCGATGGCTACCCATTGGTCGTTTCCCAATCCTGCTACGTTGACAGGTTTCTCGCCCAACTTCTTACGGCAGAAGTCGCCTACTGATTCTGCAATAGCCTCTACCTGGGAGGGTGAACCGCCTTGGCAGATAATAAAGTACTTGGCTATGGTGCCGTCTATCTCGCTCAGGTCGGCAATGACGATATTGCTGCCTTTTTTCTCTTGTATTCCTTCTTTAATTGTCTCTACTAATTGTTTTGCTGTATTCATTGAGTTGTTGTTATGTTTATTCGACTACAAAGATAGTGCAAAAAAATGAGTATGCGTTACTTTCCTCCAACTTTTCTGTTTTTTTAAGGTTGGTATGGCGCAAAACCACGTGTTTTTTGAGGGAAAAGGCGTAAAAATGAAAAAAATAACGATTTTCGATAAAAAAGTTGAGAAAAATTTTGTGGGTTCAGAAAAAAGTATTACCTTTGCACTCGCAATTAAGAAATGACATTGCAACAACAAAAAGACATTGGGATATGGTGTAATGGTAACACTACAGATTCTGGTCCTGTCATTCCTGGTTCGAATCCGGGTATCCCAACCAAGAGCATCTTTCTTTTAGAAAGATGCTTTTTTGTTTTAGGGAGTTTTGTGGATGAACCATTTCCTGTCTGTTCATCAATATTCTATGTTTTTCCTGTTTTTTGCTTTCTCGTCCATAAAAAAGCCGAAGTGCTTGGGTTGCACTTCGGCTGTTCTTTCTTATTTGTTTTCGGCATCGATAGCCTTTATTTTCTGTTTTACGAGTTCGAGATCGTCTTTGAGCTTCTGCACCTTTCGGTTCATCTCCTCTACGAGGCTGTTTCCCTTCTTGCTGGCAGCATTGAGGAAACCAAGGTTGTTCTCGTAGGTAGTAATCTCGGAGCGCAACTGGTCGAAGCGGCGCAAGAGGCGTCCGCGCTCATTGTCGAGAGCATCCGAACCCTTTTCTGCCACGTTCTTCAAGTTGTTCTTGAAGTTGTCGAGATGGCGCTTGGCGTTGCTGATATGCAGGTTCTTGTATATTTTGTCGAGCACATCGTGGTACTGCTTGTAGATGGCATCCTTCTCCTTAAATGGTACATGACCTATCGCCTTGTACTCGTCGATGAGTGACTGTACCTGCTGCTGTACGTTGTCGCCAGCATTCTCGAGCAGGGCATTGAGCTTTGCCACTACCTCTTTTTTCTTCTCTAAGTTGGTGTGCTCTGTGCTGCGTGTACCGGCATTAGCCTTGTTGCGAGCCTCGAAGAACTGGTTGCAGGCATTGATAAACTCCTGCCACAGTTGGTCGCCCAACTTGCGAGGCACTACACCAATCTGCTTCCATTCCTTCTGCAGGTTGATGAGTTTGTCACCCGTCTTGCGCCATTCTGTACTTGTAGCGAGTTCTTTAGCCTTTTCGATGAGAGTTTTTTTCTTTTCGGTATTGGCAGCATATTCTTCTTTCAGTACCTTGAAGTATTCAGCTTTCTTGGCGAAGAACTCATCGTTGGCAGTGCGGAAGCGCTCAAATATCTTCACGTTCATCTTCTGAGGTGCAAAGCCTATCTTCTTCCATTCGCTCTGCAGCTCGATAACCTCCTTGGTGACTTTCTCCCATTCGGTAGCGAGCTTGTACTGCTGTTGGTTGATGGCTTCTATCTTCTCGCAGAGAGCAGTCTTCTTCTCGAGGTTTTCCTCCTCCTTGGCACGCAATTGCTCGAAGTGCTGCTGATGCTTCTTGTTGATAACCGTGCTGGCAGCCTTGAATCGGCTCCAAATCTGCTCACGCAACTCCTTGGCAACAGGGCCTATTTCGCGATATTGTGCGTGGAGTTCCTGCAACTGGTGGAAGGCAGAGATGACATCTTCTTCCTCGTCGAGTTTCTCAGCAGCCTCGCAGAGCTTGGTCTTTGCCTCAAGATTCTTCTTGAAGTCGTATTCGCGAGCCTCGTTGTTGAGCTTCAGCAGGTCGTAGAACTGCTCTACGTAGAGCTGATAGCTGCGCCAGAGCTCGTTGGCCTTGTCGGCAGGAACGGCCTTAATCTCTTTCCATTCTTGCTGCAGGGCTTTGAATTCCTGATATGATTTGTTGGCCTCGTCGGGCGACGTTGCCATGGCTTTTATCTTTTCGATGATGTCGAGCTTTTTCTGCAGATTGGCCTGTTTCTCTTCCTCTTGTGCGAGGAAAATCTTGGCTCTTTTCTCTTTGATGATCTGCATCTCCGCCTTGAAAGCCTCCTCCGCCTCGTCGGGCAGGAGAACATACTTCTCGGGGTCACCGCCACCAGCCAGATACTCTTTCATCTGTGCATCTCTTTCAGCGAGATGTAGTTTGTAGAAAGTAGTCTTCAGCAGGTCGAGCTCGTTTTTCTGAGGAGCTTCGTCGCTGTGCGCTATTTCCTTTACACGGTCGAGTACTTCCTGTTTGGTAGCATAGGTTTTTGTCTCGGCTTCTGAAGTGTTCTCTACTGCAGGTGTCTCAGCCACTGTGGCTTCCACCTGTGGTTCTTCAATGGTACCCTGATTGAGGGTATTTTCTTGAGAGTCCATCATGTCACTTGATTTAGTTTATGATTCGAGTTCCTTGGGGGTGGCTCTGTCGTAGAGTCAGCCCGCCACACAAAAATGTTTGTATTATAAGTTGCAAACTTAGTCAAAATAAACGACAAATCCTAATAAAACGGTATATTTTTAATATATTTTGTGTTTTAGAGCAGTCGTTTGTAGCGCAGGAAGCCCCAAGTGAGTCCTGATACGATGAATGAGATGACCAGTGCGAACATAAATCCGTAGGGACTGTTCTCCATTCCGTTGATGAGGTTCATACCGAACAGAGAAGAGATCAGTGTAGGCAACATCATCACGATACTGATGGAGGTCAGCGTACGCATGGTGGTGTTCATGTTGTTGTTGATGATGCTCGAATATGTGTCCATTGTCGATTCCAAGATGTCGGAATAGATATTGGTGGTTTCACGAGCCTGTGTCATCTCGATGTTGACATCCTCAATGAGGTCGGCGTCCAACTCGTCTACCTGCAGTTTGAACTTCAGTTTCGACAGCAGGTTCTCGTTGCCACGGATGGAGGTGATGAAGTAGGTGAGCGAGTCTTGCAGGCGGCTCAGTCCTATCAGGCTCTCGTTGTTGACCCCGTGGTCGAGGTTGCGCTTAGCCTTCTCTATGAGCGAGTTGATCTGTTTGAGTCGTTTCAGATACCATACGGCAGACGACAGGAACAGACGGAAGATCATGTCGACGTAGTCGGTGAATCCTTCTCCTCGTTTCTGCTGATAGCTCACGAAGTCGATCATCATATTGGTCTCGTAATAGCACACCGTTATAGTGACATCACGCTTGTGTATGATGCCCAAAGGGACTGTAGTGTAAGGAGTTCGGCTTCTTATCTCCTTGACATAGGGAATACGCAGAATGATGAGCATCCAGCCGTCGTCATATTCGTAGCGGGCACGCTCATCGGTATCGCTGATGTCGGAAAGGAAGTAGTCGGGAATATTGAATTTCTCTTCCAGCAGTTTCTGATCTTCGTCGGTGGGACAAGTTACTTGTATCCAGCAGTTGGGCTGCCACTCATTGATGGCAGTAAGGTTCTTTTCGATGTTCCAGAATGTTCTCATTGTGCTAATCTCCAAAAAAATAATAAACTCTGAGCTATGGAGATTGGCATGAGGCTGCCTGTCGGTGAGGCATTATCCTATGAATCTCCACGCTTGAAATTGGTTATTTTCCGCGTGATAATCGTCCATTTTTGTTTTGTTTTGATTTGACATGTGCCAAAAGAAATACACTCTATTGGCAAATTCGCGTGCAAAGGTAACTAAAAATATTGAAATTGTAAACGAAATAGCCGAGAAATTTCTTCCTCGGCTATCTTTTTATCATAAATGTAACAAAAGTCAGGTTGAAAAGAGAGAACAGGTCTCCCTCTCCCGTCCTTACTTCTCAGGAATTTCGGTAAGCAGCTGCTTCATGAGGTTCCAGAAAGGAGCTACACAGCTAATCTGGCAACGCTCGTTCTGGGTGTGAGGGCTGAGCAGGGTAGGACCGAATGAAACCACGTCGAGATGAGGATACTTGCCCAGGATGATAGAGCACTCCAGTCCGGCATGTACAGCCTGAACCTTGCCGTCTACACCGTTCTGCTCCTTGTAAACCTTGAGCACATGCTCCAGGATGTCGCTCTCTGGGTTTGGATTCCAGCCGCCATAGCTTCCGCTAAACTCTACCTTCATGCCAGCCATAGAGAAGCAGCTCTCCATCATGGTGGCGATGTACTCCTTGTAGCCGTCGTGTGAGGAACGTGCCAGAATCTTGACAGAAGCCTTGCCTTCACCTATGGCGATGATGGCCAGGTTGGAAGATGTCTCTACCACGTCGGGCATGGATGGAGCCATGCGCAGTACTCCGTCGTGACAAGCATAGATAGCGTCAATGAGATTGTCTTGTATCTCCTGAGGAACCTCCATCTTAGGAGTCTCTACGTTCTCAGCAAAGAATTCTATCTTCTCTACATTCTCGATGCCCTTGAACTCGTCCTTCAGTTCTTCCTTCCAGTCGGCAATCATGTCGTTCAGAGCCTCTACATTCTCCTTAGGCAGGGTAAGCACCACCTCAGCCTCGAATGGGATGGCGTTGCGCATGTTGCCGCCCTGCCATGAAGCCAGGCGAGCATCGAGTTCGGCGACAGCCTCGCGTACAAAGCGAACCATGCACTTGTTGGCGTTGGCGCGGCCTTCGTTGATTTCGATACCGGAGTGTCCGCCCTTCAGGCCTTTCAGCGTTACCTTTACGGCTGCGTCTTCCTTATCGGTTTCCACCTCTTTATAGTCGAGTGTGGCAGTGATGTCAATACCGCCGGCGCTTCCTATCACGAACTCGCCCCATGACTCGGTGTCGAGGTTCAGCAGGATGTCGCCATTGAGCTCACCAGCTGGCAATTCGTTGGCACCATACATACCGGTTTCCTCATCGCGGGTGATAAGTCCTTCTACCGGACCGTGCTGCAGGTCTTTGGCCTCCATCACAGCCATGATGGTAGCTACGCCCAAACCGTCATCGCTGCCCAAAGTGGTGCGGTTGGCACGTACCCAGTCACCGTCGATGATAGTCTCTATAGGGTCGGTCTCAAAGTTGTGCTTGCTGTCCTTGGCCTTTTGTGGCACCATGTCCATGTGGGCCTGCAGGATAACTCCCTTTCTGTTTTCGAAACCAGGAGTAGCGGGTTTACGCATAACGATGTTGCCTGCTGGATCCTGGAAAGCCTCTACGCCAGCCTTCTTGGCGAAGTCGAGCAAGAAAGCCTGTACTTTTTCAAGATGTCCTGATGGACGTGGCACCTGTGTGAGTGCGTCGAAGTTGCGCCAGATTTCTACTGGCTTAAGATTCTTAATGTCAGCCATAATATGATTATTTAATGAATGTTGTTTGTTTTCTTAGTAAATGCCAGGGCCAACCAGGCGTATATGCCCAGGAGGATGACCAAGAGCGTCTGTACGGAGTGAACGATGAGCACAAAGAAGAGTGCGTCGTCCGACTGTATGCCGTAGAGAATGAGCATTGTCTTCACGGCGAAATGCCATGGACCGGCACCATTCGGGGTGGGCACTATCACGGCAATGCTTCCCACGATAAAGGTGACGAGGCCGCACGTCAGCCCTAAGTGCGAGGTTGCCTCGAAGCACTGGAACGTGAGGAAATAGTGCAGGAAATAGCAAACCCAGATGCCCAGGGTGAAGGCGACAAACAGCGGTACGTTGCTGACGCCTTTCAGCGAGATGACACCTTGCCACAGTCCGCCAAGAGTGGCTTTCACCTTATTATATATAGAGAGCTTCTTGAGCAGCACATGCAACAGGATGAGTACGGCAATGCCACAAATCCCGCATACCAGATAGCCTGTAGCGCTGAACTTGGACAGAATGCTGTCGAGACTCGTTCCTGTAGTATTGAAGAAATTGAGGAATACCGGAATCTGCATCAGAAAAACCAGTATGGCAATGATCATTACCAAGAGCGAGTCGATGGCACGTTCGGTGACTACGGTGCCCAACGACTTGGGGAATGACACATTGTCCCATCGCTTCAATACTCCACACCGTGCGAACTCGCCTATGCGGGGAACGACAAGACTCAGCGCATAGGAAAGATAGATGGAGTTGACGCATACGTTGGTACGAGGATGCTCGTCAACGGGTTCGAGAGTCTGCTTCCATCGCCAGCCACGAAAGAGCTGTGCAAGGATGCCGAAGGGGAACGACAGTAGCATCCAGGTCCAGTTCATCTTGTGGAACAGCACGTGCTCCACCTGTTTGAAATCGAACCCACGATACATCCAGTAAAGAATGGCACCGCCCAAAATGAGCGAGAAAGCCACCTTACATGTATTGTTTACTATCTTTTTTATGTCCATAACTCATGCAAAGGTAATCATTTTATCGGCAAAAGTGTATTATCTCGGATTTTTTTAGCATAAATAAACGATTGAGGGTTTCTTTGTGACTCAACTTTCGCAAGTTTTTCCCCACACGCCCCTTCAGGGGCAGAAGCTCTTAGCCCAGGGCTAAGGGGTTTGTGGGGAAGTTAGAATAGTTAGCACGCTCCCTTTAGGTAGTATCATTGAAATTGAAGGTTAGTTTGGGGGGAAGTTAGAATAGTTAGCACGCCCTGAAGGGGCAGAAGCTCTTAGCCCAGGGCATCGCCCTGGGTAATTACGTCAGCAAACCTGTCGCCCTGTAAGGGCAAAAGCTTTAAATACCGGACAAAAACTTGACCTGAGTCAAAAAAAGAGTAGAAATTACACTTTATTGTTCGAAATGTTTGCGCACACACAGAAAATGCCGTACCTTTGCATCGTCAAAAGAATAATAAAGCATAACGCTATATATATTCAATAAGTATTAATTCAGTTTAAAGGTAAAAAGATTATGGTATTCATGATGACTTTTGCCGTTGTGGCAGTAATGATTGCCCAGGCAGTGAATGTGGAGAACAAGCTTGACTAAGCACTCCACCTTTTTCTAAAGAACAATTTATTAGAGAGATTATAGAAATGGAAACGGGTTTTGGCTCACGAGAGCTGAAATCCGTTTTTCTATTTTTAGCCGCTTGGCATCTTGTGGCATAATATCTCCGAAAAGGTGTGATCAGTTAGTCTTTTTTCCCCCTTTTGTTTGCAGTTTCATGATATTATCGTAACTTTGCAGGGTCTTCGATAAAAAGATAAGATCAAACAACTCAACTTCCGTACATGTGTCACTAAAACCATTTATTATGATGCGAACTAAATTTATTACATCCCTCATGTTAGCCCTCGTATGCGGCTTGCCAATAACGGCTAAAGTATATACGATTCACTCATTATTGGGAGATTTGGTTGTCAACGTCCATGTGGATAAGTCAATAACATGGGACGTTACAAAGGGAAAAACTCGGGTGCTGCAGCCATCTGTTATCTCCTTACAGACTGATAAGCAGACTTTTGGCGTGAATCCCAAAGTGCGTAAAGCATCTGTCACCAACTGGAAAAACGATGATAATGGTGGCTATCAGCGACTGCTCCTTTCCTGCAATGGGTACGATGTGGAATTCCGGGCCTTCATGAATGCTGCAGCTTATCGCATCATCCCTAAAAAGATGATCAACAAGGTTATGAATGAAACTTCGGAATATCGCTTCGCTGGCGATTATCAGAGTTTTGTTCCCTATGTGAATGATAACCGTGGAGGGGAACGTTGGTGTTATTCCTTCGAGTCATATTATGACGAGGCTCCACTGTCTGAGATGTATAAGGATTCTCTTGCCATCACACCTCTTGCTGTTTGCTTACCACACGGAAAGAAAGCGGTAGTGATGGAAGCTGATGTGGAAAACTATCCTGGCATGTATCTCTTGAAGGGAACTTCTTCTTCTTCTTCTTCGGCAGCTTCAGGTGTCTCCTCTTCTGATGCTTCCTCAGATTATTCGATACATGCAGCCTTTCCTCCATTACCCTTAAAAGAGGAGATAGGAGGCTATGCCCGTCTGAACTTAGTGCCCACAGAGCGGGCTAACTATATTGCAGAAAAAGTAACCAAGTTGCCTTGGCGTATAGTCCTTGTTACGGATGAGGACAAGCAACTGGTGGGTAATGATATTGCCAAAGTGCTCGGCCCTGCGTGCCGTGTCAAGGACACCTCGTGGATAAAGCCAGGAAAAGTAGCTTGGGACTGGTGGAATAATACCAATATCACAGGTGTAGACTTCCGTGCGGGTATCAATACAGCGACTTATAAGTACTTTGTGGATTTTGCCAGGAACAATCATCTGGGATATATCATCATCGACGAAGGATGGAGTGATCCAGAAGATTTGCTGCTATTCTCAGACAAGATGGATATGGCAGGCATCATCAATTATGCCAAGGAAAACGGAGTGGGAGTGATTCTCTGGTCTTCATGGCGTAATCTCGTACAGCGAGGACATGATAAGATGGAGGCAATCATGAAGCATTACGGCGATATGGGTGTGAAGGGATTCAAGGTGGATTTCTTCGACCGAGACGACCAGAAAGCCATCAATTCTGTTTATGAAATCGCGGCATGTGCAGCAAAGCATCAACTTCTGCTCGACCTGCATGGCATGCGTCCGTTTGGCGTACAGTTCTCTTATCCTAACATCGTGAATTTCGAGGGAGTGAAAGGCTTGGAGAATTCCAAGTGGGAACCTCGTACAGGGGATGGTCCTCTGCATGATCAGCCAAGATACGATGTGACGATTCCTTTCCTCCGTGCTCTTCCTGGTGCCTTCGACTATACTCCTGGAGCTATGGTGAATGCCGTCCGTTCGCAGTTCTTTGGCAACAACGACCATCCGATGAGTCAGGGAACGAGAGTTCATCAGATGGCGATGTACACGATCTTTGATGCACCTTTGCAGATGCTGGCAGATAGTCCTACCAAGTATATGCAGAATCAGGAGTGTACCGACTTTATCTCACAGATACCAACAGTTTACGATCAGGTGGTTCCTTTGGATGGAAAACTCGGTGAATACGTGGTAGTAGCCAAGAGAAAAGGCAATAAATGGTATATAGCCGCGATGAACAATTGGCAGGCTCGTGATCTTACTGTCGATCTTTCCCGTTTAGTAACACCGAATGACACAACAGGTAAATTGGAAAAATTGAATGGCACGGCCAATATCTTTGCCGATGGTATCAATGCAGACCGTGAGGCCACAGATTACAAACATACTTATCGACAGGTAACTTCTGACGATAAGCTCCAGATACATCTTGCACCAGGTGGTGGCTGGACAGCTATAGTAGAATAATGTCGTCAGGCTCACCCCTTATGGAGCGAGCCTGATTGTATTAGATTTCCCTGTCACGTTTCCCCAGAGTTGCTTGTCACCTCTGCTGTCAAGTCGCCCTTGGTGAGGCGGAAGGTGCGACCCTGGGCAATGGCTGCAAGCATTTGGGGAAGCTGGGCAAGAGTGGCGAATGCAAAGAGGAGTCCTACGGCAGAAAGGACACTGCTGTCGATGATTCCTAATGGAGGACTCAGGAATCCACCTACGAGAAGAAGGATGGAAAGAATGAGCGAGACATAGAATGTTTTCATAGAAGAGATTGATTAAGAATGATTTTTGTCTTGTCAGGAAGATTTTTGTTTTGTCAAGAATATCGGCCTGTACGGTTGAAATTACCCAATACGCCCTGAAAGGGCAGAAGCTCTTAGCCCAGGGCAGCGCCCTGGGTTGTTTTGGACGCAAATCTGTCGCCCTGTAAGGGCAAAAGCTTTAAAAATCAAGGCAATACATAAAGCTTTTGCCCTTACAGGGCGCCTTGCTGATTGCTCTTATACCCAGGGCGCTGCCCTGGGCTAAGAGCTTCTGCCCCTTCAGGGCGTGCAGCTTATGTCCATAACAATCCTGGGCTGAGAGCTTCTGCCCCTCAAGGCGTGTGTGGCATATTTGCAAAACTTCAGTCTTTTAACATAATCATTGTGTTCTTTTTCATGCCGTGTTTAGTGAAAAGTTAATAATTTTGTGTTGTTTTGTATGGATGCTACATGTTTTTTCAGAAAAATACGTTATCTTTGCAGAAGAAAAGCTGCACTCGGCAATTTGAAAACAAGTTTTCATTGCGCTCGTTTGCATTATCTTTGCAGAAGAAAAGCTGCACTCGGCAATTTGAAAACAAGTTTTCATTGCGCTCGCTTGCACTATCTTTGCAGAAAATTAAACACATGAAAGCAGTAAAGCCAAAGAAAAATTTGGGTCAGCATTTCCTTACTGACCTCGGTATTGCCAAGCGAATAGCCGATACGGTAGACGCTTGTCCTGATCTGCCCGTACTCGAGATAGGTCCGGGTATGGGTGTGCTCACTCAGTATCTTATTGAGAAGCCACGACCTGTAAAAGCAGTGGAAATCGATTCTGAGTCGGTGGCTTATCTTCACGAGAACTTTCCACGTCTCAAGGACAATATTATAGGTGAGGATTTCCTGCGTATGGACCTCACACGTCTCTTCGACGGGAAACAATTTGTGCTGACGGGCAATTATCCCTACGATATTTCCTCGCAGATATTCTTCAAGATGCTCGACTACAAGGATCTCATTCCCTGTTGCACGGGAATGATTCAGCGCGAGGTGGCGTTGCGCATCGCCTCTGAGCCGGGCAACAAAGCCTATGGCATCCTGAGTGTCCTCATACAGGCATGGTACAGTGTGGAATATCTCTTTACCGTAGACGAGAATGTATTCAATCCTCCCCCTAAGGTGAAGAGTGCCGTGATTCGCATGACACGCAATGAGGTGACCGACTTAGGTTGCGATGAGTTGCTCTTCAAGCGTTTGGTAAAGACGGTATTCAACCAGCGTCGCAAGATGTTGAGAGTGAGTCTGAAGCAGATGTTTCCCGGTCAGACTCCCCGCGAGGATTTCTATACAGCCGATGTGATGACCCGCCGCCCCGAGCAGCTTTCGGTACAGGAGTTTGTGGATCTTACCAATTATGTGGGAGCTGAACTGGAAAGGCTGCAGGCTGAGAAAAACAGCTAAAAAGATGGCTGACGTGCAAAAGAGGCTCTAAAAGTTTGGCGGTTACGCAAAATATGCCTATATTTGTGGCTTGAATTGTGACAACAGACAATAAAAGAATTTATTAACAATAAGCAAAACAGAAAATATGATAGACGTAAAAGAAACTTTGAACAAAGCAGGCGAGCGCATGGAGATGGCTGCAATGTATCTGGCAGAAGAACTTTCGCATATCCGTGCCGGTCGTGCCAACGTAGCCATCCTCGATGGTGTGAGAGTGAACAGTTATGGCAGTATGGTGCCTCTTAATCAGGTGGCAAATATCACAACTCCTGATGCTCGTACCATCGCTATCCGTCCTTGGGACAAGAAAGCTATCAAGGATATTGAGAAGGCCATTATGGACAGTGGGGTAGGTATCACTCCCGAAAACAATGGTGAGATAGTACGCTTGGGCATTCCACAGCCTACAGGTGAGCGCCGTAAGGAGCTGGTAAAGCAGTGCAACAAGATAGCTGAGAAGGCAAAGGTTGAGGTGCGCAACGTGCGTCAGGAAATCAAGGAGAAGCTGAAGAAGGCTATCAAGGACGGACTGTCTGAAGACCTCGAGAAGGATGCTGAGAACGACTTGCAGAAGTTGCACGACAAGTACATCAAGCAGTTGGAAGCTCTCATGGACGACAAGGAGAAGGAAATCATGACCGTCTAAAGTCGTAGGATGAAAGGACTTGTCATCAAAAATACTGGAAGCTGGTACACCGTCAAGACTGACGATGGCCAGCTTATTGAAAGCAAGATAAAGGGCAATTTCCGTCTGAAGGGAATACGCAGCACCAACCCTGTGGCTGTGGGCGACCATGTGCAGCTTATTACCAATCAGGAGGGAACCGCCTTTATATCTGCCATAGAAGACCGTCGCAACTACATTGTTCGCAAATCGCCTAATCTGAGTAAGCAAAGCCACATCCTGGCTGCCAATGTAGACCAGGCTTTGCTGGTGGTGACGGTGAATTATCCACAGACCTCCACAACTTTTATCGACCGATTCTTGGCTGGCGCAGAGGCTTATCGTGTGCCTGTCATTCTGGTATTTAATAAGCGCGATATCCTCTCTGAGGAGGAGTTGCACTATGAGCAGATGATGCGAAAACTCTATGAGACTATCGGCTATCAGTGTGTCGAGCTGTCTGCTGCCACAGGTGAGGGAGTGGAACAGTTGATTCCCCTCATCAAGGACAAGATTTCTTTGCTCAGCGGCAACAGTGGAGTAGGCAAGTCGACGCTTATCAACCAGTTGGTGCCTGAGGCCGACCAGCGTACAGCTGAAATCAGCGATGCTCATAATACGGGCATGCATACCACCACCTTCAGCGAGATGATAGCGCTGTCGGCAGGAGGTTATCTCATCGATACTCCCGGTATCAAGGGCTTTGGTACCTTTGATATAGAGAAGGAAGAATTGACGAGTTATTTTAAGGAGATATTCCAGTTCTCGGAGAACTGCCGTTTCTCCAACTGCACCCACACCCACGAACCGGGTTGTGCCGTTATCCGTGCGGTGGAAGACCATTATATAGCCGCCAGCCGTTATCAAAGTTATCTTTCCATGCTCGAAGACAAGGACGAGAACAAGTACAGGGAGTCTTTTTAGGGGTGTAACGAAACAGAAAGAACAAAGAACAAGACAAAGATGTCAAACAATGAGCTAAAGGATTTCAAGCAGCGCTTCGAGGAGGGCGAGTTCGCACAGAGTGCCGAGCTCAGTACCCGTTATCTCGATGAAAACATTCTGATATTCGACAATATCAGGGTGTTGGCTAATCCTGATCCCGTAAGATTGCAGATGAATATGATTGCCTCCTGCCAGGCTGGCAACGTGAGGCTCAACATCAACGGCAAGGTGATAGAGATCGGTAAGAACGATATCTTTGTGTGTCCGCCCAACAATACGCTCGACATCATGGAGGTTTCGCCCGACTTTGCGTGTACGGCTATGTGTTTGTCCAACTTAGGTCTGCAAAACATTCTGCGCTCTCATATCAGCATCTGGAATCGTGCCATGTATGTTGACAAGGTTTCGGTGGTGAAGATGACAGAGGAGGAAATGCTCTTCTATGCCAAGTTTACCGACCTGGTGCGTCTTTGTCTCGATGCCGACTACATGCAGCTTACATCGTGGAATCCCTATCGCCGCGAAATCGTTGAGACTCTGCTCAAGAGTGCATTGTTGGCGTTGTGCAACAGTTTTTCTTCTACCATAGAGAAGGATGAAAAAACCGCTTCTTCCACGACAAGCGACCTTTTCGACAAGTTCCTTGAACTGTTGCAGCAGAGCGAGATCAAGCATCAGCCGGTAGAGTATTTTGCCCAGCAACTGTGCATCACCCCAAAATATCTGTCCATCGTGTGCAAGCGGCATTCCGGCAAGACTGCCATTGACTGGATAACTGAGTACACTCTTTCGGATATTACTTATTATCTGCGATCTACGAGCAAGTCGATAAAGGAGATTTCGGGTATTCTCGGTTTTTCCAACACTTCTTTCTTTGGCAAGTATGTCAGAGAACACCTCCATACTTCGCCTCTGAAGTATCGTGAGAAACTGAGAAAATAAATATTGAAGTTTCGCAAGTTTTTCCCCATACGCCCTGAAGGTCAAGAAGCCCACAGCTGTAAGGTTAGCATCTTCTATAAGCAGCACGCCCTGAAAGGGCAGAAGCTCTTAGCCCAGGGCATCGCCCTGGGTTGTTATGTGCGCAAACTTGTCGCCCTGTAAGGGCAAAAGCTTTAAAACTTCAGGCAACAAATAAAGCTTTTGCCCTTACAGGGCGCCTTGCTGATTGCTAATATACCCAGGGCGTTGCCCTGGGCTAAGAGCTTCTGCCCTTTCAGGGCGTGCTGCTTCTAAGAGCTTCTGCCCTTCAGGGCGTGCTGATTATTTGATTTCCACTTCGTGCAAATCCACGAACTCACCATTCTTTCTCTTTCTCTCCACAAGCATGTTGAAGAGTTTTCGCTTGCGGTTGCCTTCTACAAATCGACGGAAGAAGACGTTGGGGATAGCCACACCCAGGGCGATGCAGATGATGGCAAGCGATGCCTTGATCATATTGTTCATGCCGACAGTAACCTCACCTACCACGCCGTGCATATCAATGAAGGCAAAGAGAGCGCGATACATCAAGACACCCGGAACCATTGGGATGACACTCGGGATGGTGATACACTGATGAGGAGTGTGGAACCAGTGGCGCGCCTTGATGACGATGATGCTGATGAGAGCCGAACCTGCCAGAGAACCAATACTGAGACCCATGTCAAGGCCAATATTGCCATTACTTGGACCCAGGTTGACAAAGTTGCGGAAACAAACAGCGATGATACCTCCCACAGCAACTGCCGGCAACAGACGGCGCGGAATGCTGAAGATGGTGGAGAAGCCCATGGCCGATACGGCAGCTGCTATGGCATATTCCCAGTAGGCATGATGGGGCGTCATGGTAAGGTCTTTCACAAAATTGTCGATGTGGCACACCTGTATGGCGAAGGCAATACCGAAAGCCATAGCCAATACCATCAGCAATGTGTTGAGTGCTCTTACCATTCCCACTTCGATGTAGCCGTCTACCATGTCGCTTACGAAATTGATAAGTGGCACTCCCGGTACGATAAACAGAGCGCAGGCCATCAGCGGATGCCAAGGTGTGGCAGAGAGCATGAAGCCTGGCAGACTGGAGGCAATGGATGGGGTGAGCGACAGGAAAGAGGTGGCCCATGCGATGAGTGTTGCCACGAAAGCGGCAATACCTATAGCTACATAGTTGTTGCAACCCTTAGTAGGGAGGAACATACGAAGGCGGAAACCTAAGATGGCTGCCAGCGAACAATAGAAGAAGGCTGGCCAGTCGCAACCGAACTGTATGCAGAAGCCACCACAGGCGAAGCCGCCGCCTACAGCCACTTGCCATGGTGAGAAACTGCGCTTGGTAGACTTGATGTCCTGCAGAGCCTGCTCATACTGGTCGAGCGAGTAGTCTTCCTTGATGGCACGCCATGTCAGCTTGCTCACCAATGAGATGGTGGTAAGGTTGATGCCATGCTTCTCGCAGCGCTGAAACTTTGTGAAGGAGTGTTCCTCGTCGCTGTAATTCACCATCAGCACATTCCAGTTTACAAAAAGGTGGATGTACTGTTCGTCGAGTCCTAAGAAAGCAGCCGTGCGCTTCATGGTTCGCATGATGCGTGATGTGTCGGCAGCACTCTCCATCAGCAGACTGCCAGTACGGAGCAGCAGGTCGAGTTTGCGTCGAAGCTCCGACTCGGCTATCTCCTTGCATTTGCAGTTGTCCTTGTGATTGCCGCATTTGCAGTTTTCCTTGCTCTCTTGTTGGGCCAGCAGGGCCTCCATTTCTTTTCCGTTATCCATTGATGTTTTTTATAACTATTTTTTCTCTTTACTTGTTTTTTATATCTTATTACTCAACTTTCGCAAGTTTTTCCCCACACGCCCTGAAGGGGCAGAAGCTCTTAGCCCAGGGCAGCGCCCTGGGTTATTTTGGACGCAAACCTGTCGCCCTGTAAGGGCAAAAGCTTTAAAACTCCAGGCAATTTACAAAGCTTTTGCCCTTACAGGGCGCCTTGCCGATTGCCATTATACCCAGGGCGCTGCCCTGGGCTAAGAGCTTTTGGGCCTTCAGCCCGTAAACCATCCAGCGAAAGTTATGAACCCATCTTCCTGTCCGTTATTATCCGAACACGAAGATGATAATCTGAATGGTTACGATGCGCAGGAACATGGCGAATGGATAGACATTGGCGTAGCCCACTGAAGGCGCATCGGCACTGGTCTGGTCTCTCACATAAGCCAAGGCTGAAGGATTGGTGTTGGCGCCAGCCAAAACGCCCAACAGCGTGTAGTAGTTGATGTGGAAGGCATAACGGCCTATGATGCCGCCCAACAAGATTGGTATCATGGTGATGGCTATGCCGTAGAGAATCCATATCATGCCCGACTCTGTGGCAACGGTCTGTATGAACTGTTCGCCTGTGCCCAATCCCACACATGCCAGGAAGATGCAGATGCCTATCTCGCGAATCATCAGGTTGGCAGAAATCGTATTATAGGTCACAAGGTTGTGCTTAGGACCAAAGTATCCTATCAGGATAGCCACGATGAGCGGACCTCCTGTCAGTCCGAGTCGCAGACTCTCTGAAATGCCTGGGATAAAGAATGGTATGTTGGCAACGATACATCCTAACATGATGCCCAAGAAGATTGGAATCAGGTTGGGGTAGTTGAGTCGTTTCATCTGGTTGCCCAGTACTTTCTCAGTATGGCTGATGGCCAACTCTGAGCCTACTACTGTAACTCGGTCGCCCAACTGCAGCTTGAGGCTTGGAGTGGCAATAAGGTCTACACCTGCACGATTGACTCGGGTGATGTTGGTACCCAGGTTGGAACGTATCTGCATCTGGCTGATGGTCTTGCCGTTGATGCCTGGTTTGGTGATGAGGATACGGCGGGTTATCAGCTCGTTGCCAAACTGTTCCCAGTCCATCTCCACCTGTTCGCCCAACAAGGCTATGATAGGCTCCTGTACGGCAGGATGAGCCACGATGAATACCACATCGTCCTCGTTGAGCACGGTATGTCCGTTGACTATCTCATGATGTTCGTTGCTGTCGGGACGGTGAATCCGCGAAATCATGAAGTCGCGTCCCAGGAGCTCGCGCACCTGCTTTACGGTGTCGCCAAATATCATCTTGTTGGTGATTTTCACCGAGAAGGTGTTCAGGGTCATGGTTTCCAGGTGTCCCTTGCCGCTCTTTGCCTCGTTCTCCTCCTTCTCCTTATTAATATGTAGAGCAAATCTCAGGATGACGAACGACAGGATAACGCCGAGCACACCCATAGGATAGGCGATGGCGTAGCCGGCTGCGATACTGGGGGCATCGATATGGCGCAGGTCGCTGAATGCCTGTTGTGCAGCACCCAGTCCGGGAGTGTTGGTTACGGCACCCGACAGAATACCTGCCATAGAGGTAATGGAAGTTCCCGAAGCATAGAATATTCCTAAGGTGGTGGCGATACTCAGCGCTATCACGATGATGCTGAGCATGTTGAGACTTCTGCCGCCATTCTTGAACGACGAGAAGAAACTGGGGCCCACCTCAAGGCCGATGGAGTAAACGAAGAGTATCAGTCCGAACTCCTTCAGGAAGTGGAGCAGGTGCTCATCGAGATTGAGCGAGAAATGACCAAAGACAAGACCGATGAAAAGAATCCAGGCCAGGCCTAAGGACACACCTTTCACACGGATTTTGCCTAAACACAAGCCCAGCGTAATGACCAAAGCTAAAATCATCACCGAATGGGCAACACCGCCTCCCCAGAGGTCGGGAAAACCATAAAACAGATTCCTTAAAATTTCCATAACTACTTTTTGTAATTCGAGATTCGCAATTTCTCTCTTACGTGCGAATGTTTGGTTCGTATTTGAATTTTCGGGTGCAAAGGTACTAATTTTTATTGATTTATAGCTTTGTCTCATGCTTTTTTTGTACTTTTGCAGCCGAAATTTTATGCGGAGAGGCTTTCCCGCATTTTTCATCGTGCGATAGAAGGAACTTTTGTGACTTCTTCGCTCGGTTTCAACATACTTTTAAGTAACAAAGTACATTCTCATCATGTTGGATATAAAGAGTTTGGAGGGCAAGCGTATTGCCGTTTTGCTTTCGGGAGGAGTAGACAGCTCCGTAGTGGTTTGGGAGTTTGCCCGTATAGGCTTGCATCCCGACTGCTTCTATATCAAGATCGGACCCGAGGAAAAGGAAGAGTGGGACTGCTCTTCTGAGGAAGACCTCGAGATGGCTACCGCCGTAGCTGCCAAGTATGGTTGCAAGTTGCAGGTGGTAGACTGTCATCAGGAATACTGGAACGAGGTGACACGCTACACCATGGAGAAGGTGAAGGCTGGCTATACGCCCAATCCTGACGTGATGTGCAACAGGCTCATCAAGTTTGGTGCCTTCGACGAGAAGATGGGGCACAACTATGACCTGATAGCAACGGGTCATTATGCGCAGACAGAGATCGACGAGCAGGGCGATAAGTGGCTGGTGACAAGTCCCGATCCAGTGAAGGATCAGACCGACTTCCTGGCACAGATTTATTCCTGGCAGCTTCGCAAGGCCATCTTCCCCATTGGGCATCATGTGAAGAACGAGGTGCGTGAGATAGCCGAGGCAGAACACCTCGTCAATGCCAAGCGCCGCGACAGCCAGGGCATCTGTTTCTTGGGGCAGATCAACTACAATGACTATATCCGCCGTTACTTAGGCGACAATCCTGGTGATGTGGTAGAGTTGGAAACGGGCAAGCGCATCGGTGAGCACAGGGGATTGTGGTTTCACACCATAGGACAGCGCAAGGGACTTGGCTTCGGTGGCGGCCCCTGGTTTGTGGTGAAGAAAGATGTGGAGCACAATATCCTTTACGTGAGTCATGGCTATGACCCGCAGACTGCCTATAAGAAGGACTTTCCGCTGCATGACTTCCACTTCCTTACCCGCGAGGTGGACATGCATCATGTCACCTTCAAGATACGCCATACCCCCGAGTATCATCCTGCCACAATAGAACGTATGGAGGATGGCAGGCTGATGGTACATGCCGGGGAAGCCATACACGGAGTGGCTCCAGGCCAGTTCTGTGTGGTATATGATGAGAATCATCATCGTTGCTATGGCTCAGGCGAAATAACGGTATAAGCAGAGCCAACTGTCGTAAGTTCAGAAGTTATCATTGCAGCAGCACGCCCTGAAGGGGGCAGAAGCTCTTAGCCCAGGGCAACGCCCTGGGTATAAAGGCAGCCAGCAAGGCGCCCTGTAAGGGCAAAAGCTTTAAAACTCCAGGCATTTTTTTAAGCTTTTGCCCTTACAGGGCGACAAGTTTGCGAACATGATAACCCAGGGCGCTGCCCTGGGCTAAGAGCTTCTGCCCTTTCAGGGCGTGCTTCTTGCGTCCATTCCCCTGGGGTAAGAGCTTCTGCCCCTTCAGGGGCGTGTGGGGCAAAACTTGCGAAAGTTGAGTCAATAAAAATATGTGAACATCCAACAGGATAGTCAAAAATAGTACAATAATTATAAAAAATCAGTTGAAAGGGCTGATAATTCGGAATTTTTGTCTAATTTTGCACCTTGGTTTTATATAGGTGCCGCTTGGCACCATGTTACCATAAAGAAAAGAATAAAGAAATTATTAAATAATAATGAAGAAGAAAATTCAGTTCAGTCTCGTATATCGAGACATGTGGCAGAGTTCTGGTAAGTTCCAGCCACGCAAGGATCAGTTGGCTAAGATAGCCCCAGTAATCATTGAGATGGGATGCTTTAGCCGTGTAGAGACCAATGGCGGTGCTTTCGAGCAGGTAAACCTCCTCGCTGGTGAGAATCCTAATGATGCAGTTCGTGCATTCTGCAAGCCTTTCAATGAGGTGGGTATCAAGACCCACATGCTCGACCGTGGATTGAACGCTCTTCGTATGTATCCTGTGCCAGACGATGTACGTGCCCTTATGTACAAGGTGAAGGCTAAGCAGGGTACCAACATCACCCGTATCTTCGATGGCTTGAACGATGTTCGCAACATCATTCCTTCTATCAAGTGGGCCAAGGAGGGCGGCATGACTCCACAGTGTGCACTCTGTATCACCAACTCTCCTGTTCATACCCTGGAATATTACATGAACATCGCCGACCAGCTCATCGCTGCCGGTGCTGAGGAAATCTGCTTGAAGGATATGGCTGGTATCGGTCAGCCTGCATTCCTCGGTAAGCTTACCAAGATGATCAAGGATAAGTATCCACAGATCATCATCCAGTATCATGGTCACTCAGGTCCTGGTCTCTCTATGGCTTCCATCCTCGAGGTCTGCAACAACGGTGCCGACATCATCGATACAGCCATCGAGCCATTGTCATGGGGTAAGGTTCATCCAGACGTCATCTCTGTCATCAGCATGCTGAAGAACGAGGGCTTCGATGTTCCTGAAATCAACATGAGCGCTTACATGAAGGCTCGTGCCATGACTCAGGAGTTCATCGACGAGTGGCTCGGCTACTTCATCAACCCTGGCAACAAGATCATGTCTTCACTCCTGCTCGGTTGCGGTCTTCCTGGCGGTATGATGGGTTCTATGATGGCAGACCTCGGTGGTATGCGCCAGACCATCAACAATATCCGCAAGAAGAAGGGTGAGGAAGAGTTGTCTATGGACGACCTTCTGATCAAGCTCTTCGATGAGGTAGAGTATGTATGGCCACGTGTAGGCTACCCTCCATTGGTAACACCATTCAGCCAGTACGTGAAGAACATCTCCCTGATGAACCTCCTCACCATGGAGCAGGGCAAGGGCCGCTTCGTGATGATGGACGACTCTATGTGGGGTATGATTCTCGGCAAGAGTGGTAAGATTCCTGGAACTATCGATCCAGAACTCGTAGAGCTTGCCAAGAAGCAGGGTCGTGAGTTTACTGATGTTGATGCCCACACATTGCTCACTAATGCACTCGACGACTTCAAGAAGGAGATGGACGAGAATGGTTGGGATTACGGTCAGGACGACGAGGAGCTCTTCGAGCTTGCCATGCACCCAGAGCAGTATCGCAATTACAAGAGCGGTCAGGCTAAGAAGAACTTCCTGGCAGACCTGCAGAAGGCTAAGGATGCCAAGCTTGGCTCAACATTGACTCCAGCTCAGCTCGCAGAGTTCAAGCATGCCAAGGCTGATGCCATCGTAGCACCTGTTGCCGGTCAGATTTTCTGGGAGTTCCAGGGCGAGGGCGAGTGCCAGCCAGCCGTAGAGCCATTCATCGGCAAGGAGTATAAGGAAGGTGATGCCTTCTGCTACATCCTGGCTCCATGGGGCGAGTTCGAGACCGTTCCTGCAGCTCTTGGTGGAAAGCTTGTAGAAATCAATGCCAAGCAGGGCAGCAAGATTCGCAAGGGCGATGTGATCGCCTACATTGAGCGAGAGGCTGAATAATGTTTTATGTTCAGTGTTTAATGTTTACTTTGCAAGTATCGTGGCGTGAGTCTGATTAAACACTGAACATGACAAACCAAACATTAAATAGATGAATTATCAAGCTATTATTGATAAGTATTATCCTGAGGATAATGAGCTTCGTCATATCCTCATTACCCATAGTCAATCTGTAGCGCGAAGAGCGCTACAGATTGTTTCGTCTCATCCCGAACTGCATCTTGATGCTCAGTTTGTGGAAGAGGCAGCCATGCTTCACGACATCGGAATCTATCTTACCGATGCTTCTGGCATCATGTGTTTTGGCAGTCAACCCTACATCTGTCATGGTCGTCTGGGTGCCGAACTGATGCGTCGTGAAGGCTTCGAGCGCCATGCACGTGTGTGCGAGCGCCATACGGGAGCAGGCATCACATGCCAGCAGATAGAGAGTCAGAATCTGCCTTTGCCCCATCAGAATTTCCTTCCAGAAACCATGGAGGAAAAGGTGATCTGTTATGCTGACAAGTTCTTCAGCAAGACTCATCTCGATCGTGAGAAAACCATCCAGCAGGCTGAGAAAAGCCTGGCCAAGTTTGGCGAGGAGGGTGTCCTGCGCTTCAAGGAGTGGGAAAAAATGTTCGAATGAGCTAAAAAGACGTCAGCATGATGTGTAATCTAAGCAGAAATGCTTAACTTTGCAAACTAAATGAGAAAATATCCTTTCATAGCACTTTTGTTGTTTGCCTTCATCTGTATGATGGCAAGTCCCAACATGCCGTTCTTCAAGAAGAAAAAGAAGAAGGCTGCCGCCGACTCTACGGCTGTGGTCGATTCTGTCTTGCGCGACTCAGCAGGCAATGTGGTGGCTGATACTGCCCGCATGGACTCTCTGCAAAAGGCTATCTGGAAGCACAACCAAGTGGTGGACGACAGTATACGTCTCGACAGTATTGCCCGCAAGAAGTCGGGTGGAGTAGATGCTCCTGTCACTTATTCGGCTTCCGACTCGCTTGTCTATGACGCCAAGAACAAGGTGGCGCATCTTTATGGCTCTGCGCAGGTGAAGTATGAGAATATGGATCTTGCCAGCGACCGTATTTCGATGGACATCGATAAGAGTAACGTGAAGGCTATGGGTACGGCCGACTCTACTGCCGAAGGTGGTGTAAAGGGAAAGCCTGTATTCAAGATGGGAAGCGACGAGTATGATACCGATACCATCAAGTTCAACTTCAAGAGCAAGAAAGCCCTTATTAATAATGTATATACTGAGCAGCAGGACGGTTTCCTGTCGGGTATGCGCTCCAAGCGCGACTCTTCAGGAGTGATCTATCTGCAGCATGGACGTTACACCACCTGCGATGAGCCACATCCTGATTTCTATATCTCGCTCTCGCGTGCCAAGGTGCGTCCTGGCAAGGATGTAGTCTTTGGCCCGGCTTACCTCGTGGTGTGTGATGTGCCTATGCCTTTCGCCATTCCTTATGGTTTCTTCCCCTTTACCAAGAGTTATAGCAGCGGTTTTATCATGCCTACTTATGGCGATGAGAGCGACCGAGGATTCTATTTGCGCGATGGTGGATATTATTTTGCCATCAACGACAAATGGGACTTGAAACTCTTGGGCGAAATCTACACCAAGGGCTCTTGGGGACTCTCGGCTGCCAGCAACTATCGCAAGCGCTACAAGTATTCGGGAAGCTTCTATTTCAGCTATCAGGATACTAAGACAGGTGATAAGGGAATGCCCGACTTTGCCGAGCAGGAGAGTTTCAAGTTGCAGTGGAGCCATCGACAAGACTCCAAGGCCAATCCTTACAGCTCGCTTTCTGCCAGCGTCAACTTTGCTTCAACCAGTTATGAGCGCAACAATCTCAACTCGCTCTATAATCCACAGTCGATGACGCAGAGTACCAGAACCTCTTCTGTCAACTGGAGCACCAACTTTTCGAGCATAGGTATGTCGCTGACGGCAACTACCAACCTCTCGCAGAACATGCGCGACTCTTCGTTGGCAGTCACTCTGCCCGACCTCAATATCAACATTGCGCGTTTCTATCCATTCCGTCGCAAGAAGATGGTGGGTGACGAGCGATGGTATGAGAAGATAGCCCTGAGCTATACAGGACATGTGAGCAACTCCATCTCCACTAAGGAAGACCTGCTTTTCAAGAGCAATCTTATTAAAGACTGGCGCAACGGATGGGAACATCGCATTCCGGTAAGTGCCAACTTCACGCTCTTCAAGTACATCAACATCAGTCCTAACTTCAACTTTACCGACCGTATGTACACTAATAAGGTCACGAAGTCGTGGGACGAGCAGAAGCAGGTCGAGGTGGCTGATACGACCTATGGTTTCCATAATGTGTACAACTGGAACATGAGCATCAGTGCCTCTACCAAACTTTATGGTTTCTGGGTGCCCAACCGCAAGCTCTTCGGTGACAAGATACAGGCCATACGCCATGTGCTCTCGCCAACTGTAAGCTTCAGCTATGCGCCAGACTTTGGTGCTTCCCGCTATGGATACTGGGATACTTATCAGAAGACTGATGCCAATGGAAATGTATCGCTCGTCAGCTACTCGCCTTATCAAAACTCGCTCTTTGGAGTGCCGGGCAAGGGTAAGCAGGGAAGCATTTCCTTCACGTTGGGCAACAACCTTGAGATGAAGGTCAAGAGCGATAAGGACTCCACCGGATTTAAGAAGATAAGTCTTATCGATGCTTTCGATATCAACATGAGCTACAATACGGCAGCCAAGGTGCGGCCATGGAGTGATCTCGGTATCGACTTGCGCCTGAAATGGTGGAAAAACTATACTTACAGTATGCATGCTGTCTTTGCCACCTATGCCTATGAACTCGACGAACAGGGAAATCCTTATGTGGGAACCCATACTGAGTGGGGCAAGGGACGTTTCGGACGTTTCCAGGGTATGTCGCAGAACTTCTCTTTCACGCTTACGCCTGAAAAGTTGAAGAAGCTATTCGGAGGAGGCGATGACAGCGACAGCGATAACTCCCGCAACAAGGATGACGATGAGGGTGTAGATACCAGTATCGAAACCAATATCGACGATGACATGGAGGCTGGAAAGCATGGAGCCAAGAAGAAGGGCGGAAAGGCTAAGACCGATGACGACGGTTACATGGCTTTCAATATGCCTTGGTCGCTTTCTGTGGGTTACGGTATCACCATGCGTGAGGATACTCGCCGCGAAAAGTTCAACGAGAGCACCATGCGCTATCCTTACAAGTTTACCCAGACTCTCAACTTCAGTGGTAACGTGCGCATCAGTGATGGCTGGAACATCAGCTTCTCATCTGGCTACGACTTCGAGAACAAGGCCATGAGTATGACAACTGCTTCTCTGCAGCGCGACCTCCACTGTTTCAATATGAGTTGTTCGGTGGTGCTGGCTCCTTATACCAGCTATAACTTCACGTTCCGTTGCAACGCTTCTACGCTTACAGATGCTTTGAAGTACGATAAGCGAAGCGGTTATTCCAACGCCGTGCAGTGGTATTAATGCAGGAATCGTAGAAGGTGAGAGTTGAGGAAGGCTCAACTTTTTACAAGTATAATAGAAGATATTTTACTCAAGTTTCGCAAGTGGTTTAAGTACGGGCTGAAGGCCCAGTTCCAGAAGCAGCACGCCCTGAAAGGGCAGAAGCTCTTAGCCCAGGGCAGCGCCCTGGGTATAAAGGCAATCAGCAAGGCGCCCTGTAAGGGCAAAAGCTTTGAAAATTGCCTGAGTTTTAAAGCTTTTGCCCTTACAGGGCGATAGGTTTGCGAACGTAATAACCCAGGGCGCTGCCCTGGGCTAAGAGCTTCTGCCCTTTCAGGGCGTGTGGGATAAAAACTTGCGAAACTTCAATATTTTATATAGAATAGGCTTTTGCAACCAGGTTGCAGAAGCCTTTTTGTATTTTTGCATCCGAAAACGAAAAGAAGTGTAATATAACTAAAGTATCTTATCAATATGGAATCAAATCATCATCATCACGAATGTGGTTGTGCTCAAGGTTCTCACGGTTGTGGCTGTGAGCATCATCACGAGCATCATGACGAGCATGGAAGCCTTGGCAAGCGCCTTCTGCTCATCTCGGTCACTGTATTATTGCTTATAGGAGCTTACTTCGTCGAGAAGACATGCGCGCTTTCCACCTGGCAGTTGCTCCTGGTTTATCTTGTTCCCTATCTGCTGATAGGTCATGACACCTTGGGCGAGGCTGCCGAGGGTATTGCTCATGGCGATGTGTTTAATGAGCATTTCCTGATGACCATTGCCACCATAGGAGCCTTGTGCATCGGTTTCTTTCCGGGCGAGGAGACTGAGTTTGCTGAGGCTGTCTTCGTCATGCTTTTCTTCCAGGTAGGTGAACTCTTCGAAGGCTATGCTGAGGGAAAGAGTCACGACAGTATCTCACATCTGATGACCATCCGCCCAGATGTGGCTCACGTCTGTCATGGAGAAGAGGTAGAGACTGTAGCCCCCGAAACGGTACAAATCGGTGAGACTGTTTTGATAAAACGAGGAGAGAAAGTACCCCTTGACGGTAAGGTCGTCAGTGGTTCTGCGCTTCTTGACACTTCTGTCCTTACGGGCGAGAGTGTACCACGTGAGGTAAAAGAGGGCGACGAGGTTTATTCGGGCAGTATCAATGTGAAGGGAGAACTGCGTTTGCAGACCACCAAGACCTTTGGCGAGAGTACAGCCTCTCGCATCATAGCCTTGGTAGAGGGTGCCGATGCAAGCAAGTCGCGCAGTGAGTCTTTCATCACCCGCTTTGCCCGCGTTTATACTCCTGTAGTAGTGCTGTCAGCCTTGGTTTTAGCTATTGTTCCGCCTCTCTTGGGTACTTTGGACTTGGGTGTGCAGCTCTTTGGCGAGGGCAGTTTTATGCAACTGTTGCCTCTATGGCTCAACCGTGCGCTTATCTTCCTTGTGGTATCCTGTCCTTGTGCCTTGGTTATCAGTGTGCCGCTCACTTTCTTCGGCGGCATTGGCGGAGCCTCCCGCGCAGGTATTCTCATCAAGGGAAGCAGTTATATGGATGCCCTTGCCAAGGTGGGCGTAGTGGTGTTTGATAAGACTGGAACGCTGACTCATGGCGAGGTGTTGGTACAAGCCGATGAGGGTGCGCCTGTTGTGGTAGGCGACCGTGTAAAAGAGAGCAGTGCCGAGGCTATAACTCAGTTGCGCCGTGAGGGTGTCGTCAAGACGGTGATGCTTACTGGCGACCGTCAGGAGGTGGGCGATCGCATAGCCCGTCAGTTGGGTCTCGATGAATATAAAGCCGAGCTGATGCCTGCCGATAAGTTGGTTCATGTAGAACAACTGCTGAAACAGAAGCCTGCAGGCAGGACATTGGCTTATGTAGGTGATGGCATCAACGATGCGCCCGTATTGAAGAGGGCAGATGTAGGAATAGCCATGGGTGCCTTGGGATGTGATGCTGCCATCGAGGCTGCTGATGTGGTGTTGATGGACGATGAGCCTCGAAAGGTTCCTCTTGCTGTTCACATTGCCCGTCGCACCATCCGCATTGCCCATCAGAATGTGGCCTTTGCCATAGGAGTCAAAATAGCAGTTCTGCTGCTTGCCACCGTGGGTTTAGGTACCATGTGGATGGCTGTCTTCGCCGATGTCGGCGTAACGGTTCTTGCTGTCCTCAATGCTATGAGAGCATTGAAGAAAGTGGAATAGCATAGTTGATTCTATAAAAACACCAACCCACCTGCTTTGGAAATCCAAAACAAGTGGGTTGTTATTTTTAGGGCGTTTTTACCCTTTTACCCTTTTACCTTTTTACTTTTTTACCTTTTTACCCTTTTACCTTTTTACTCTTTTACCTTTAAAAGTCTGATACTCATGGGGCTCACGGTGATGAGTCGTTTCTTGTAGAGGTCGCCAATGGCACGCTTGAATACCTTTTTGCTGACATGGAAGCGTTCGTAGATATCGTCAGCCTCACTCTTGTCGCCTAAGTCGCAGGCACCATCGTTATCGAGCAGATACTGGTAGAGTGTTTCGGCAAAGTCGGCAGTTTGCTGTTGTCCTGTTTTCTGCAGACTCACATCAATCTTTCCGTCAGGGCGCACTCTTCCGATATAGCCTTTCATTCTGTCGCCAGTATGAATGTACTGGAAAATCTGGTCCTGATAGAGCAGACCAGGGTACTGGTTGTCGATGATGACCTTGAAGCCGAGGTCTGTCTTCTGCCAGATCAGCAAGTCCACCTCGTCGCCATGACGATAGTGAGGATGTTCCTCCGACAGGTATCGCTCCACCTTGGCAGAAGCCACGATGCGATAGCTCTCCTCGTCAATATGTACGTGAACGATGTATGACTGTCCCAAAACCATGCGCTTCTTCTGCTCACGGAAGGGACAGAAGAGGTCTTTCATCAGTCCCCATCCCAAGAAAGCGCCATATTCGTTCACCCATTTCACTTCGAGGTAGGCGAAGTCGCCCACTTTGGCAAGTGGCTTCTCGGTGGTAGCGATGAGTCGCTCGTCTTGGTCGAGGTAGATAAACACCTCAAGCTCGTCGCCAATGCTCACCTCTTCGGGTACGTAACGGGTAGGAAGAAGGATCTCTCCTTCTTCACCTCCGTCAAGGTAAATGCCGAAGTCTACTCTTTTCACCACTCTCAGGCTGTTGAAATCGCCTAATTTTATCTTGTTGCTCATATATGTGTTCTTTGTTTTATCTGTAGTTCGTTTTTATTCTTCGCTCTTCACGTCTTCGTTCTCTACGGTTTCACTCTTCACGTCTTCGCTCATTTCTACCATTCCGTCTTTCAGGTGTATGGTTCGGTCGGTAATCGAGGCAAGTCCCTCGTCGTGTGTGACAATGACAAAGGTTTGTCCGAACTTGTCGCGCAGATCGAAGAAGAGCTGATGCAGTTCAGCCTTGTTGTGTGAGTCGAGGCTGCCCGAAGGTTCATCGGCAAGGATTACAGCAGGATTATTTACCAAAGCTCTTGCCACAGCCACGCGTTGCTTCTCACCTCCCGACAGTTCTGCTGGTTTGTGATGAGCTCTTTCGCTCAGCCCCATAAAGTCGAGCAGTTCTTCAGCCCTTGCCTTGGCTTCCTTGCGGCTCTTGCCTGCAATGAAAGCTGGAATCATGATGTTTTCGAGAGCGGTAAACTCAGGCAGTAACTGATGAAACTGGAATACGAAACCGATATGCTGGTTACGGAAGTCGCTCAACTTTCGCTGTGACAGTTTGCTCACGTCAATACCGTCTACCACTACGCTTCCCTCATCAGGACGGTCGAGTGTGCCAATGATCTGTAGCAGGGTGGTCTTGCCTGCGCCACTGGGGCCAACGATGCTTACTACCTCACCTTTATTGATATGCAGGTCGATACCTTTAAGCACCTGCAGCGAGCCGAAGCTCTTTGTTATTCCTTTGATGTCTATCATTGTTGTTTGATATTATTCCATTTAAGTTCTGAAATTTTAGATTTTCCACAAAAGACAGTCACAATATGTAGACCTTCTCTTATTCCTTTTGTCGGAATAATTTCTTTATTTTATTAATATTTTGTAGTTCTTGAAATTGTTATTTTTATTATCTGATATTTTTATTAGATGTAATCCTCGACAAAGAGAAATGTTGATTTTGTTGTTGGTACATTCCTCCTTTTCCAATATTCCACAGGTATTATAGATTTTTATTGTTACCATATATGGTGGATTTATAATTATTTGATGGCCATTTACAATGAGAAAATCGGATAAATGGTTTTTGTTTGCAATATCTGTGGTATTGAGTTTCAGAATATTACTCATTGCTTGTCCATATTGGTTTCGTACCCAACAAAAAATACCATTATACCATGTTCCAGGATAGACTGTAAAGCCGTCTTGAGGTATTGTCGTAAAAATTGTATCTGTATATATAGGTAAATGGTCTTCACTTTGTTCTACTAAAATGACTCCTTGCTCAAAATTTTCTGCATCAATAGAAACATTGGCCAGAGGATAATCGTCCTGTCCTTCTATTGGAGTCCATGTCTTATTCAATGTCAAAACAGGAGTAGATGGCAGAACTTCAAAATCAATAGGTTCTGAGCGAATATAGCTGATATTGTTTTTTCCTTTATTTGAAGTACTAAATATACATGAAAAATAACAGTCGTTAGGACATACCTCTTTTTTTAAATTTCCCCAGTCAAATCCACTAAGAACGCTGTTGTATGGGTGTGAAAAATAACACTGAAATATTTTGGGCTTGTTAATAAAAGAGCAATAAAGTTCCTCGGATAAAAGATATTTGTATTCTTGATTATTTGTTTGTTTAAAATTAATATACCATTTAATGGATTCTATGTCTTCAGTTTTATAGTGTCCAGGTAATGATAATGTAATTAAATCTCCATCTTTGATCTGAGTACATTTCTTACCATTAATTTTTATATCAATGTTTTCTTCGTTTTGTTCTTTAGCAAAAGATTCCGTATGGGATATCACACTCATAAGTGTAATAAGGATGATTCCTAAAAAGTTGAAATACTTCATAGTTATTTGTTTGAATTAAGTCCTAAATTCTTTTGCAAAAATAAGCAATTTTGTATAAACCTCAAAAAGAAATAAAGGAAAAGATGGAAAATGAGCTATAAATGTTTTTAAAAAGCAACAATATTGTATGATAGATAGATAAAATTTAAATATTATCGGATCACCTGCAAAAACGCGTTTGATTGCGCTGAAAAGGAAATCTTTGTTAAACATAAAAAATATTTTATGTTATGCATGGTTATTAAAAGAATTTTATGTATCTTTGTGTCGTGATAAGTAAACAATAGTATTGATTTAAATTCAAGCCAATGAATGAAGATGAAGAATTAGAAAAGCAGATTAGACTACAGAAAAAGCTGCTAAGTGATTACAACAAGCTGAGAGAAGCCTACTATATTGATGATAAAACATATTGGAAATATATGGATATAGGATTAGACAAACTTTCTGCTTTGCTTAAAAGAAGAAACAAAAAGTAATGAACCGCGCCATCTTTCGGGAGGGCTTAAAACAAAAAAAATATGGAGAATAACACAGAATTACTCAAGGAATACGCATCTCTTGCAGGCAGGGAGGATGCCAAGAGCGAGGCTCGAAAGGCAGAGATTCTAAGCTACATCAAGACTCATGCCAATGATGCAGACAGAGAGGAAGCCAAGGCTTTCATTGGTCAAAAGATGGAGCAAATAAAAGATAATGTAGAGGTGTTGCGCAAGCAGATAGAGACAGAGGATTATAAACTTCTTCCTCTTCGCTACATCGCAGAAGTTTACTTCGGCAAGAGTGCCGCATGGCTCTCGCAGCGTCTCAACGGCTCTGAAGTGCGTGGACACGTCTATACGCTCAGCACTGAGCAAAAAGACATCTTCAACCAGGCTGTCCAGGAGATAGGCAAAAGAATTAGCTCTTTGCAATTGGCTTAGAGTTTATTTATCACACAATCGAGCCCTCGAAAGATCATGCTTTCGGGGGCTTTTACTTATTACTGAACTTTAGTAAGTTCAGAAGTTCCATGCCGAGAGCCTTCCTGGTAAGAAGGTCAAACTCGCACTTCTCAAACAGATCCTCATCGCTGCAGCCGAATCCCTCCTTCAAGACTGACTTAGCCACGAGTATGCGGATGGAGGCATTTGGGCGACCGCTCTTCTTGCCTTCAGGGAACAAAGGCTTGAATATCTCCTCATCAATCTTGGTTGTCACGAGACTATAAAACTGGTTATGCCATGAGTTGGGGTCAGAATACTTCTTTGAAGCCCGACTTCCTAACTGCATTGAGGGAGCCGTGAATATATCTAACTGAGGATTCGTATCTGTCTTTTTAAACATAGTCATTCTGTTTGATTGATAGTGTAAAGATACGAAAAATACTCCAGATAATGGCATAAATCGAAGATTATTATCGTGGAATATAAACATTTTAAACAGGCCTTACTTTTTAAAGTGGGCTCAGTAGTTAGATAAAAACTTAAAATTTCTTTATTTTTGTGATTGTAACAAAAATGTAATACATAGATTTGTATAAATTACATTTTTTATAGTACCTTTGCAGCCGCTTAATAAAGATGAGTATATACTAATTAACATTTTAAGATACATTATGCAGAAAAAAACTTACATGAAGCCTCTTGTTAGCTTATATGCTATAGAGGCATTGACCATTTTTGCTGGCAGTACTGACAAGCCCGGTACCCCCCCCATCTGTACCATCCCCTGGTTTTCAAGTCGAAGGAGGCGTAACAAGCGGAGATGACGAAGACGTTTGGGAATAGGCATGAGAACAATTAGAAATTAACCACAGGAACACAAATTGAAAACGGATTAGAACATGAAAAAGTTTTTGTATTCAGTATTTATGTTGGCTGCTGTAGTTCTCGCAGCCTGTAGCAATGACGACAATGGCGATACACAGCCAAAGAGAGGAATGACCCTCAATGCTTCTGTTGAAAATCTAAGCTCGCGTGCCACTATGACAGATGAAAGCGGCACATGGAAGTTTGCATTTACTGCGAATGACAAGGTGAGTGTAAGCAATAACAAAATATCAAATTACTATACTTTCACAAATAATGGCAGCCAGTTTACCAGTACTGATGCCATGGTTACTACTGAGGATGCCAACTGGTATGCTTACTTCCCAGGTAATGAAGTGGACCTGACAAACCAAACTGGTGATTTTGCTAACGTGGCAAACTACTTTGCTGTAGCTGGAGCAACAACTGCGGCTACAACGGGCGAAAAAGGTCTTTCGATTACTCTGAAGCCCAAGGTGGCTGTACTGCGCATCGTTAAGGTGGACAACTATGGTCCGTGCGACATCTATCTGAAGACTGCTGACGGCAAGTATGTGTCGGGGCTGAAGGCTAAGAAGAATGAGGCTGGCTATGAAGTCGAGAAAAGCGACACTAAGGTTTCGGTATTCCAAAAAGCAAGCAATGGCAATGCCGGCATCTATTATGTCATTGTCCCTGCTGGTGTGAAGATTTCGGTGTACAACACAAATGGCGAAAACCATATCAAGACCACAAAAGATGCAGGTCTGACTGCTGGCAGATACTATACGCTTACTACTGGTCCAACAACAGGTACAGAAACTGCTACTTTGGCGGATGGTACAACTGAGAACGTAGATTGGGTGCAGTTGTGGATCGGTGGTCCAAGATTTGCTGTGAAGAATGTTGCTGAAGCGATGACATGGTATGATGCAACAAAGACTGGTAGCAACTTTGCTTGGGGCGAGAAATGGTGTACACCATCGAAAGCAGACATTCAACCTTTTATTGAGATAGCAGATGACCAAGCTGCTTGGGCAGGTAAATCAGAAATAACAAAGACTGATTATCCTACATTTAAACTTCTAACTGATACTCAACAGGGATATAATTATGTCCAAATCACTGGCTATCAGCCTGGATATAATAAGAATACACTTAATCTCTATAATAAGATTACACCTGGATTTAATACCTATAATTTCTGGACTTCTGATGAATCAAATGATAAGGGTTGTGAATTCCAGATTATTGAAAACAGTGGCGTAATAGTAGGATTTGGCATAAGCAGTGCTACATACAAAGATGTTAAAGTTTTGACTCGTCCTATCCTTACAGCAAAAACCATCTTATGGAGTGATCAGAATATTACGAACAACAAAAAGTAAATTTTCCCACTTAATCCCTGTCAACGCAAGCTTATGTCTTGCCTTGACAGGGGTTATTAATTAGGGTGTCCTGTTCGTTGTACCAATTTTAGCTCACTTTCCTAAGCGTTTTGGTTCGTTCTGTAACCCAGCTTTTGGACAAATAAGTCAACGTGAATTATAAATAAGTAATAACTGAGTCAACTCGTATTATCAATAAAACTTAAAGTGGTCAACTAAAATCGTTAAACCACAGTGCTCGGTTGACCAATAGAAAAGCCTCGAAATATGAAAGCGGCTTCGATGGTCAATGAAGTCTATTTCGTAGAGCAATGAAAGCGGCTTCGTAAGCAGTTGAAGCCTATTGCATCTTCTTGTATAAGATGTAGGAATTGTCCCATAACTTCTCTTAATTTCCCCCAACTTTTCTTAATTTCCCCAACATCTCTTCACTCCCCGTATGCGAAAGTTGCATTATATAATAGTAATTTTGTATTTTTGTAAGCTATAATTAAAAAACTAATCAACTACAAGGATGAAAATCAACAAGAACTTTAGGCTCATGCTGCTCATGGCAGGCTGGGCTATGATGAGCAGTACGGCAGCACAGGCTTCCGTGCGAGATACGATAGATATCAACTGGGGATGGCAGTTCCATCGCGGCGATATAAAAGGTATCAGCCTGCCTTCTGACAACATACAGAATCACAGTCTCTTGGATGAAGCTATGCAGGGATGCGAGGTCGTCAACCTGCCTCACGACTTCCAACTCTATCAGCCCTGGGTGGCACCTGGCGCAGACGAACGTGCCAACAGCAAGGATGCTGCCAATAATGTGAAAAGCCGACTCAGCGCAAGAGGGTTCAAGGAGATGGGCATAGGCTGGTATCGATACGAACTGACACCCCAGGAAGAATGGAAGGGAAGACGGGTTATGCTCGACTTCGGAGGCATGATGCTTGTGGGCGATGTCTATGTGAACGGACAGCATGTGGCGGCCACCGACTATGGCTATTTAGGGTTTGATACCGACGTGAGCCAGTTGCTCCGTTACGGTGAGAAGAACGAGATAGCAGTGAGGACAGATACGCGTGCTGCCAATAACTCGCGATGGTATACGGGTGGCGGACTCATCCGTGATGTTCGTCTTATTGTCACCAACGACCAACTCTATTTCCCTCGCCATCCACTCTATATCACCACTCGCAACAACCGCGAGGTGAACATTAGGGCAGAGATAGTGAACCGCCAGAAGAAACAGAAAGGAGAGAATCATGGCTCAATGCCTGTAGAGGTGAAAATCCTCGACATGACAGGCAGAGTAGTGGCGCAGCAGAAAACCGACATGCCTTTCAATGCCAAGTGGCGCGACCGCGAATATGAACTGCCAGCCATCACGCTGGAGGGGGCCCAGCTGTGGTCGTGCGACCATCCTTATCTCTATATCGCCGAGGTGACGCTCTACGACAAGGAAGGAAGAGTGGCTGACAAAACACGTGAGCACTTCGGCATGCGTACCATAGAACTGTCGCCCCAGCACGGACTCCTGCTCAACGGACAGAAAGTGTTGCTCAAGGGTTATGCCAATCATCACACCTTGGGAGCCCTTGGTGCAGCAGCCTATCCTCGTGCCATCGAGCAACAGATACTCACTATGAAGCGCTTTGGCTTCAACCATATTCGTACATCCCATAATCCTTACAGCGAGGACCTGTTGCGCCTGTGCGACCAGTATGGCATCTTGGTGGTCGACGAGCTGTATGATAAATGGAACTCCCAATTCACAGGCGGCAGGGGAGACTTCCTGAGCCTTTGGCAGAAGAACATACCCGAGTGGGTGAAGCGCGACCGCAATCATCCCTGCGTCGTCCTCTGGAGCTTGGGCAACGAGCTGCAGCATCATGCCGACATGCCCTTCAACGACTGGGGAGTAACTCTCTACCGACTGATGCGCCAACTGCTGCATCGCTACGACCATACCCGTCTCACCACGGTGGCGATGCATCCGCGTTATCGCAATATCGATACCGACTCGTTGCCTGCCGACCTGGCTGTTGCCACAGAGGTCAACTCGTATAATTACCGTTATATGTATTTCCCCGGCGACATGAAGCGCTATCCCGAAAAGATATTCTATCAGAGCGAGGCGAGCACAGAAGCCATGGGACCCAACTTCTTTGAGATGGAACTCGACAAGGTGATGGGACTTGCCTACTGGGGGGCTGTCGACTACTTAGGCGAGAGTTTGGGCTGGCCGCTGAAGGGATGGAACAAGGGAGTGTTCGATATGACTATGCTTCCCAAGCCCGATGCCTACTTCGTGAAGAGTATGTTCTCTGACCAGCCTACAGTACATATCGGTATTATCGAGAAGTCAGGAGGTGACACCCGGTGGAACGGCATCAATGTGGCTACCAGTCAACTCTCAGAGAACTGGAACCGCAAAGAGGGTGAACAGGTATCGCTATATACCTATACCAATGCCGATGAGGTGGAACTGCTGCTCAATGGCAGGAGCCTGGGAGTAAAAAAGAATGACGCTGATCCCAAGCTGCGCAACCGCATACGCTGGGATGCAGTGCCTTATGAGCCTGGCACATTGGTGGCTGTGGCAAGGAAGGCTGGAAAGGTAGTGGCGCGTCATCAGCTTACCACTACCGGAGAGGCTGTGGCGCTGAAGTTGAAGCCCGAAACTACCGACTGGTATGCAGACGGCAAAGACTTGATGATGGTGAGAGTGACTGCTGTTGACCGCAAGGGGCGTCGCGTGCTGAGTGCTCATGACTTACTACATATAGAGGTGAAGGGCGAAGCCGACATCGTGGCAGTAGGCAATGGCGATATGGCTTCGTCAGAGTTGCCAGTAGGTGACAAGCAGTTGGCAGCCCATGCCTCGCGAAGCCTCTATAAGGGTTCTGCTTGCATCTATTTGCGTGCTCGTCGTCAAGCAGGCAAGGTGGAGCTGAAGGTAAAGAGTGGAAATCTGTCAGCTGGAAGCCTGCGCATGAATACACAGCAACCAAAATCGTAAACCACAAGCAGGGCGAACGCATTTTGATGCGTCCGCCCTGTAGGCTAAAAAACATTTATATAGTATAGGAGTAAAATTTCTCCAGTATTAAGCAATAGTTTCTTTGGGTTTTAAGGCTGATAACACAAGTATAGCATTTATAACTATCAGTTCTCCATATGGGTACTGAGTAGTTACACATCAAAATTACATAGATATGGATTGGATGGGGTCGTTTGAACCGACCCTATAATATGATAAAAAGGAAACAAAGAAAACCATGTAAGGGAGTGAATGATCAGTAGCCATTCCACATGTTATTACCTCCATAATGGTTCCGTTTCCCATCCCTGCGGAAAGCCGAGAGCTTTTAAGTCAATTTCAGGAAACCGAATGAACAACCATGTTAGTTTGGATTGCATATCATTATTGGGGGATATAACATTAAGAAAGTACTTGATGATGCAGAGATCAAAGTAAGCACGCATGGAATCTGTTGGTAGCGTTATCCATTCTCCTGCAGGACTATTGGGAATTGCTGGCTGAATAGCATTCTGCTTGTTCCATACTCTTGAATGATGACCACAGGCATTTCGAGTAACAGCAATAACTGTGAGCCATGACTCAAACACATTGATAGGCAACCCAAAACGTTTGGCAATGCGCTTGCGTATGCGATTTTGTTTAATGTTGCGATAAATGGCATTGAC
>ERZ1026846.110-NODE-110-length-59376-cov-46.213112_pt1 | contig 59376 bp, 48 predicted proteins | sample MGYA00380153_ERZ1026846 | MGnify/ENA primary metagenome ERZ1026846 (study PRJEB33269, sample SAMEA4719789) | human gut metagenome | biome: human-associated habitat; feature: organic feature; material: feces | place: Cameroon | collected 2013-10 ...
CGTGAGCAGCAGCTCTACTATCCATCTTCACCAGAGTATTCACCAAATAAATAGATATAGCTATGACAAGTAGATTGATTACACCTCAGTTGGCGGAGCAGTTGAAGCAATATCCGCTTTATTCACAAGATGGCAAGAAGAAGGATGCCATTTGCCAATGCGTATTCTTCCTTGGCAATCTCCGTTGGTATGTTTTGGAGGGACAGCCCGAAGGCGATGACTTCACATTGTTTGCCATTGTCGTTAGCTTTGCCGAGACAGAATATGGATATGCGTCCATCAAGGAAATGGAGAGTATTAATTTAGAGGTTGCACCCAATCTTCCTAAAATACCAATCTTGCAGGATATGACTTTCAAACCTTGCCCTATTGAGAATATCCCAGACGAGAAATTGCAGTCGTTCTTGTCTAATATGTATGATAGAGAGGAAATATAAGTAGAACCATCAGCCGTAGACTTCATGTTTACGGCTGACTAAAAAAATATGCACTATGACAATTGAACAATATCTCCACCGCCTATGCCAAAACATTCTCCGTGAGCGTTTCAACTGGCGCAAATACCTTACCACCCGAAGTTATTTCGGCAGAGACCTTTGCGTCACTCCACTTCATGCGTCATATGGACTAATAGGCTACACCATCCATTTCCCTTATTCTCGTGACCCGATGCCCGAAATCGCATACGATTGGGAAATGAACGACCTTACCATCGATGAGGAAGATTGGCAGAAATGGCTCGCTCCCGATGATGAAGAAGATTGCGAAGACGATGACACACCCGAAGAATGAAAAATCCAAGATGCCTACACAATAATGTGCGCATCTTGGATTTTTTGATATTGCAGATAATGGTTCGGCTATCTTCGGAATGCAGACCTTGCAACCTTTTCCTCTTCTATCTTTTCATCGCTTCCTGATGATACAGATAGCTCCACTTCCTTTTCTTCTGTATCTTTTTCCGAAACAGAAGCTGCAACATTCTCACTCTGTTGCTCCTTCATTTCCAACGCCACTTCATCTATTCTCTGTGAGAGAATGGACGTTGCCTTTTTCACATCCATTAAGGTGGTCTTGATGAAACTTGGCGACTCTTTCAAACTGCCAAGCCATGATTTCAGATAGGCAGCACTGTCTTCCTTCAAATTCTTGGTCATACCATATTTCTGGCATACCAGCGCACTGCCCAACTCTGCCACCAGTTCCTCCCTTGCATATTCATCTGAGCCAAAGCCCGATTGCGGTTTGAGACGGTTCAACTGATCTTCCGCTCCTGTCGAGTGTACCATCTCATGGAACGCTGTTCCATACCAAGACTCACCGTCTTTAAACTGTGCCTTCTCAGGAATGGTTATCTCATTGCGAGAAATGGAATAGAATGCATTGTCCTGGTGTTCGATGTTGATAGGACAAATCCACCTCTGGTCCTTGAACATCTTATCTACGGCAGGAAATGAGTACATGTCACCTTCCTGCACCAATGCTTTCTCTGGTTTGTTCTCGTCTTCCAGCTTGGCATACAGTTCGGGTCTTGCCTCCTTCAAATTGGTCTGTGCCACATTGAAGACTTGGTACACGTTCAACTTCGGATAGACATTATACTCCTTCTGCTCCTCAGCACTCATTCGCTTGTAGTCATCATAGGGTATCTTTTCTTTTGTCTCCTTGTGTACAATGGTGAAACTAGTCAGCATCACGGGAAAGCTCTTCTCTCCCTTGGTGATGCAAACCTTGGGCAACGGATCACCATTAGCATCCGTCATCTGCTTCTTGTTTCCTTGCTTGTCGGTCTGATAGTTCAAACCTACTGCACGGTTAAAGGTGCAAAACACTGGTAGCTCATAGCCTTTCTTCTCACACAGCATGGTGAGCAGTAAGGCATTCATTCCGTTATACTCCCTGCCAGACAGGTTCTTCGGCCAGCTCAATGTACCTTCCGTAAACCAAGGCTTTTGCCATCCGTCCTTGCTTCCCAACGACTCGATCTTCTCAATCATCATGTTTGCGAAGGTGTCCAAGGCTCTGTCCTCAGCACTCTTTCCGTCGCCATTATTCTGTGGACTCTTATTATAATATGCCATAGTCGCTAATTATTTGGTTGATATGGTTTCTTTTCCCACTGGTTTAACTCTGCCACCTTGCAGCCAAGGTTGAGTCTTTCGTTATACACCGAGATTTCCAGCTCGCCCTTTGCCTCGATGGTGGCCTTCGGCTGCAGCCATTCTTCCTTTTCTTCCACAAAGCGGACGAAGCGTACCCATGTAAACGCAAATTCTTCACCAATCTTCTCTGCACTGAAAGCCGAAAACATCAGGAAAGTCTTTCCATTCTTGTCCTTCTTCATATCAATGTCCTTACCGACTTTGCCCTTGAACTCCATATCTCCCACGATGCCATCCTTGCTTTCTGCAGCAGGCTGGCTCACTTCGACTCCTTTCAAGTTGAAATACAGGTTGTCGTCTTTCTTCTTGAAGGTAAGCACACCTTTCACATCGATGCGGTTGCCCACAACGATAGCTTCGGCACAATCTCCATCCATGATGCAGCTTACCATCACCGTCTTGTTGATACCTTTCTTGGCTGGCACCACCACATCTACGGAATATGTAGTAAACGGCATTCCGTCCTTTCCGTTGCGAACCACAGCAGCCTTGCTGACGGTTCCGCACACACTTACGTTACATTTAATCATAACTCAAATACTTTTTAATTCGTTTTCAATCGACCAAGATGTGGAATTTCCAAGTATTTCCAATTACAATCAATCCATTCACAGCATTTCTTTCCCTGATTGCATATCAGTCATCCATCATGGGTGCTCTGGTGATTTCCCGAAATAACCAGATGCCCACCATGACATTGAACCCGATATATCCGACAGCAGCATATACACCGCCCAACAGAAAGGCTCCGTATGCCACCGCCGTAAACAGCGACAGCCCCATCAATAGTAGAACTGCCACTGCACACCATCTTTTCATTCTTTCCTTCATGCTATTATTTCCGTTGTATTGATTGACTCTGACCTTCCTGCTGTTCCATCACCTGCTCATAGTTTTGCGATGCCTGTTGCGTCAGTACGATGGTACTTACCATTCCTGCTATGCGCATTTTCTTTGCTTCATTGCTCAGATTGGTGTCACCCAATACCTGCGATAATCTGCTAAACTCGGCATTGGTCAGTTCTCTTGCCACCTTGGTCGTGCCGTTATCTGCTTGCAACACGGCCTTTCCATTTTCTCCAACACTCAGCACGCATTCTTTCATGGTCGGCAACAATGGTTTCAAATCCACCTGTCTCTTGCTCACAGCCTCTGAGATTTGCGCTTTCTGTTCTTCTTCGCTCTTGTTGTCTATCTGTACGGCGAGGGCAAGCAGACTGCCATACATCGTCGTTACCATTCTCATGATGGGGTCTGCGTTCGACAGTCCTGTGCTTGCATCTTCTGATGACAACAGCTTCTTCATCCAATCATCAGGCGATAGACTTGTATCTACTCCCGAACTGTTGTCTCTATACTTTGCCAACAGGTCGTGCCCATTGTACAATGCCTGCTGCTTCAGATTACCTTTTTGTGCAATATCTGCCAAATATGATGCAGGATCCAGGTCTCTTACTTTACCATCTGCCGATATGTTCTTCACTCCGAAATGCAGATGCTCGCCAGTAGTGCGTGTGCCGGTATTGCCAGACACGCCTAATTTCTGCCCGGCTTTCACCTCATCACCTGCCTTTACAGAAATGCTTGCCAGATGCATATAGGTGGTTTGCACCTTGCTTCCGTCCGTTCTTGCATATTCTACAGTCACCGACTTGCCACCTCCTGTGTTGGTGTTATGGTTCACTGCCACCACCTTGCCACCGTTCTCGGTTGCAAGCACATCATCCTTTCTGGCTCTGATGTCTATTCCCTTGTGCATCTGCTGCTTGCTTTTGTCCATAGGGTCTTGACGCATACCGAATGGCGAGGTAATAAACAGGAAATCGTCTCTTTTTACCGGAAAAGAATACTGTCCATTGCCCTTTTGCGATGCCGTCTGCTTGTCAGAAGACGATGCTTTTCCAACACTCTTTGTTGACGTATCTCCTGCTGCTACAGAAGCCGATGTAGAATTTCTTGCATTCTGCTCCACCCCGAACTGCTTCCCCTCAGCCCTCATCTCCTTCATCACCTGCTGGTCATACTTCTGCAGTCCATTTGCCTCAATGATTTTTTGCAGACTTGCTGCATACCCTCCATTGGTCGCATAACCGCCACGCTCAATGCCTTTTGTCCATCCTTTATAGTCATCTGGAGATAGCTTGAAGCATTGACTGTATCTACTGCTGTTCTTCAATATCTTGGAATGATGCTCATACGAGTCACCCACTGTGGCATACTTGCAGAACTTCTCGTTGGGTTTGTCATCGGTATATACCAGATAGTCACCACCATTCTTCAACCAACTGCCCGATGCCTTCACTCCAAAGTGATTATTGCCCAACTGCGACAACTCGCTTTGTCCGTTACTACTCTCTAATATGCCTTGCGCCAAGGTGACGGAGGCAGGAATACCATATCGTTTCATCTGCTCCATCGCCTCGGCAGCATATTTCTCTGCGTATTGCTGATTCTTGCTCATGTCTTTATCTCATCATTATTATCGTTTCATACCGCCAGAACGCTGCTGTTCCTCAGTATTTTGCTCCTCTTGCTTCTGTTTGGGTGCCTCCAACTGGTCACAGATAGCTACTCGTTCTCCTGCTCGGATAAGCTTAGGGAGATAGGTGTCCAAGGCGTGATAAGGAAATCCTGCCATGTAGGGACCTGCTTGGGTGTTTCGTTTTGTCAATGTAATCCCCAATACTTCCGCTCCTCGCTTCGCATCCTGCTCATACATCTCGTAGAAATCCCCTACACGAAACAGCAACAAAGCATCTGGATGCTTGGCTTTCAACTCCTTCCATTGCTTCATGATGGGAGAGTCCTTGGTTTCTTCCTTCTGCTTGCGTTGTGTCTCTTCCTTCTCTTCCCTAATATCTTTCTTTTCCTCAGAGGATGCTTGCTTGTTCTCTTCCTCATGATATTCTCGATGCTCTTCCTCATGCTTGTCGGTGGAGACTTGCGTTTCTTGCTTCACCTCAGTTTCCTCTCCTTGCTTTTCTGATGCAGTCTGCTCCTGCGCCTGTCCTTTCTGCAGGATGTCAGCAAACAAAGTAGCAGCAAGATGTTTCTTATACTCGTTTTTGTCCTCGGCAATCCACATTCGTTGCCATTGCCCTGGAGATACTACACGAGGCGTCAGTTTCTCTTCGCCTTCGATGGTTGCTGCACATAGGATGACATCATTCTTCGCCTTGAACACATTCACTTTCTGTATGCGATTCAAGTCCATTTCATTATGCTGGCCGCTACCGAACAGGTCTATCTTCAAATCTGGCTTTACCGCTGCCATAGCATAGTATTTCTGTGCCAGTTCCACTCTCAGGCTGTCCATTGTGTCCTGCGCTTGCTTCAATGTTGTGAAGAAGCGGTTTAGATCTGCCTTGTCAGGATAGATGGAAAAAGGCTTTTGTCCTTCTGGCTTGATGTACATCGCCCAACGCTTGTTGTCGTCCTGCACCATCTGAATGCGGTCGAAGCCCACTTGCTTACTCTGCTCTATAGCATCCGACACGTCTATCTTTGATATATCCTCCAACTTCCAGTTTTTCAACCTTGCCACCGTGATGTCCTTTCCTGCGAAATAGCTGTCATCAGGTCGATAACCTAATGCCCCATTGGGATTGTAGAACTTCACTGTTTCCAACCCTTCTTTCTGCAAGGCGTGTTCGATGCGCTGTTTACTCATGCCCGACACCTCATTGTTCACATCCAATGATGCTCCTGCTGGCAACACAACATCAGCTGTTTTATTTTCCTTATCCCTAACAATCACCACAAATTTCTGCTCACTGTCTGGCTGCTTGGCTATTTCGTCTGCCACAAAATAATGCTTGGGTGTCTGCGATTGCATCTCGTTGGTCTGCTGCTCGTTCTTCGATGATGAATACTCCACTTTCTCGCCACGCTCTGCCTTGCGGATAACGTCCAGTGCATTGTTCACATCACTCTCAATGGCATCTATCAGACATGGATTTTCCTTCAGTTCACGGTTCCAGTAGTCCACCAGGCCGATATTTTCCTTTGAAATCTTTGCCGTCATTCCCATTTCCATCATCTTGATGCCTGAAGCCAGTTCCACCACCAGTTTCTCTTGCTTCACGGCATCCTCAGATGGTGCGATGCCATTCTTCATCACCATGCCTTCTCTTGCCAGTCGCTGCTGGTGTCCTGTTGCTGTCACCACTTGACGCAACATCTCCTGCACATAATCGATATATTGCTCAAAGTTCTCTTGCTTTGGCATATACACAGCATCTTTTTCTGTGTCATAATGTGCCACTCCGCTTCCGTCCTTACGCACGGCCATCAGGTTGTCTTTCATCTTCTGGATGAAATCTTTCACCTGACTGCGCAAGGCTTTATCTTCATTGGCACCTGCATTCGCCTTCACCACCTCTTCATACTTTTCCTTGTCTTTCAATGGCAGCATGGTCTGGTCGATGTTGAACAGCACTCGTATCTCCCGATTATGGATGCCCTTGTACTGTGTCTGATCGGTTGCCGACAATTCCTGGTAGTCCTTTCTGTCAATGATGTCTTCTGGATTATGGCGGTTCACATACTTATTCCATGCATACCAGTTGAAGGGTACGCCTCTTTCATGTGCCATCACCGCCTCGTCTCGTTTCTTGGCTTCGCTGAACAGCGTGTACAGATTGGTGGCATATCCGTTCTTGTCTGAGTTTAATCCCAACACCATGGCATTGAACGGACTCACTGCCGCTCCCTTGGGATAGAAACGTGGATATTGCTTTCCTTCTTCGTTCAGCCAGACTCCATTGTTCCCGGCTGCTTTCGACAGGGCATCGGTAATCAGTGACACCTGACGCTCTGCCGCATTCTTCTCTTGTGCACTTTTCTCTTTCATCGTATGATTGTTTTATGTTTTACCTTATCTTGATCTTTGAATTACTTCTCGCTGCTCAGCATTTTCCATCGCCTCGTTTCTCACTTCATGCTCGCCATAGTTGCGTCCTGCAACCTGTCTCATCTGGTCACTCTTGGCAAGAATGCTGTTGGCAAGGGTGTTGAGGGGCAATGCTCCTGCCTGGTATGCTCCAACAACATGCTCTGGCAGTTGAATGGTGTATGGTACTTTGTCAATGGTTGCCACTAAGCTGTTTCCTTGCAGCACAGGATTGGTGATGCGTGGATTCAACGGCTCGTCTGGATAGGATTTGTATCGTACCGCATTGGTATTACTGCCTAATGTCACATTGCCTTCTTGCTTGTTTGCCAATGCCTCATGTCCTGCTTTGTTCAACAGGTTGGCTCCACCCATGCCGATGAGTGTCATCTTCAACAATGGATTCTTCACAAACATTCCTGCCAAAACAGCTGCTATAGGCATCATATTGTCTTTCAGTCCCAATGATTGTGTCTTGCCTGTTAACATACCCACAAGAATGTCGGGCAGCATGGCTATCACATAACCGAGATTATTACCGATGTCGCTGAATCCGTCCAGTCCGAAATTCTTCAATAATCCGTCCCATCCATTGCTGTTGTCACGCTCTGGCTGTTCCTGCTGCGTCTCTTCCGATTGTTGCTGTTCAGCATCTTCTTGTAGAGACTCTGCCTCATTTTTTTCATTGATGATACGCTCAGCTTCTGCAACCTTGGCAGCTTCGTTCTTGGCCTTATCTTTCAGATAGGCGTCTTCTTTGCCTGGTGCCACAATGAGCGGTACATCTTTGTATTTCGGATTGTTCCGCTTCTCTTGTTCTTGTAGAAAAGGGAACTTATAGCTGTTGTCTGTCCATGCCATACGTGTTATTGCTTTTTGTGGAATGTGTATCTTGTTGTTGAGTTTGCTATTGATACTTTTCAGATAACCATTGTCTGTCGCATTCACTTTCTTGGCTTGTGAGCGAAAACTGGCAAGGGCATTGCCGCTCTGCCCGAACACGCCCTTGCTGATGCTCAGTTCCATTGCTTGCTCCTTGCGGTGTTCTGTATTTCCTTTCTTGGTATCTAATGCATATCCCAATGCCATGTCGCTTCCAACAAAGGTTGCCAACGACTTCCAACTGCCAATACCGCCCATGGTCACGGCATCTATTACAGAGGCGGTAGCCTTTCCTGCAAACTTCTCCGTCTTGCTTGGCTTGTATGCCTTCTCGCCACGTGCTTCTATCTCTGCTGTCAATGGGGACTTCATCAGTTCTTCTTGCAGTCCCCATATGCTGTCCTGGGCAGCCTTTCTCAGGATGTAGTCCATCGTTGACTTGGGTGTATTGTCCTTAACTAACTTGCCTATCATCAGATTTTCCATCCTTTGCGCTATGTAGGCGTATGCCAAGTCCTCACCACAGGCTTTCGACAGGGCATCATACTTACTTCTGCCAATTTCTTTCACCACGGCATTGCGCCATTCACCAGCAATCGTAGCCAAGTCCTTCACGATGGCCTTGTCTTTCCATATTTTCTGGTTACACATCGCCAGATAGTCCTCCGTGGTCTTGCTGTTCCATTTGCCTGTATGCTTCAACACATAGTCGGTGTTGTCGGCATAGGGATTGACAGAAGCGAAGATTCCCGCCAAACTACTCTGGTATCTGCCTTTTTCATCTACCTGCTTGTTTGCCAGGGTGTCTTGTACCTGCTTCATCATGGGTACTAACTTACCATCAAAATAACTTTGCAGGCAATATTCCAGTTCCGCAAACCGCATAGGGTTATTGATCGTATTCATTATAGCGTTACGTTAAGTTGACCTAATATCTGTTCTCTTGTCTGCTCTATGGCTTGATGATACACTTCCATTTGCTTAGGAAAGTATTCTTCCAGCCAAGCATCTTTCTCTATCCTGTCATGGATGAAGAGAATGGCTTGCTGCAACTCTATCTCCACGGAGCATTCTCCTTCCTCCCTGTTATTGAACCATGCCTTTGTCCACCATCTCACTCCTGCACGGTCTGGATAGACGCTTACCAACCTGGGAATGTCAAAGCTCTGAACATCGATGTCCAAATCAGCAAGTGGGTCGATGATGCCACTTGTCGTTATGGCTTCGTCATGGAGTTTTTTTTTAGAACTTCGCTCAATGTGGACAGATAGATGCCATGCCGCAATGCCAGATAGTTCAAAAAGTCCGCAATCAGCAGGTTCTGCACCTTGCAAGCCAAGGGCATGGCTCTCTGTCCTATACCCAACGGATTACTGATGGATGGCATAGCTTCATAGAAATAGTGTTTCGCTGCTGATAGCGAAAAAATGTTCCTCAGCGACTGCTCGGTATGTTGCGGTGTCACATACATCCCTCGATACAGGTCTTCCATATACGATGGTATAAAGCGCAGCATCAGTTCTTCTATCTCTTTCTGGTCTTTGTCATATTGTGTGGCTATATTCATGTCGTAGGTCTCAAACTCAGGAAAACCGTTCTTGCCTGTCTGTTCCATCGCCTTCACATTGCCATACAACATGGTCAGAAAATCAATAGGATTGATTTCCTTGCCGTCAAACTTTACCTCGAAATGCAGTCTGTCACCGCTCAATGCCACGATATGTCCTGCTTTCACCATCTGCCCGAAATTCACAAACACATTGGCAAGATGGGCGTAGGTCACTTCATACTTGCCGTAGCGTATCACTTGGTAGATGCCGTGCATCGCATCGTTGCCAATGCCTGCTACCGTTCCGCTTGCCAAGGCTGACAGCAGATAGTGATTTGCCTCGAAGTCCAGTCCGTGATGGAAGAATGGCTCTCCAGTTACAGGATGCTTCTGATTCCCATAGCCAAGTGCCAACTCTACATCCTTTCCTCGCTCCTCAAAGGGCATACAATAGCCGCTTTTCGATTGCAGCATCATTTCTTCTGTATATCTCATGTCGTTGTCTCTTTATCGTTTCATGCCACTTGTACGTGTCACGTCTTCTGTTTCATTTTCTCTTCTCCCATGACCACCTTCACCGCTCACAATATTCTTGATGTTGGAATTGTTGCCGATGAGCATCATGCCTAGCATGGCTCCTGCTATCTTGCCGAGCCAACCAAAACGTCCGAAGGTAAGGAATGCAGCTGTCACCAGTCCTGCAAGGCTCAGTCCCGACACGTTGCCTTTCCCTAAGTTCTTGAAGAAGTTACCAAACATCTCCAGTCCGTTACCGCCAAAGATGCCACGGAAAAAGTTGCTCATGCCGCTCCATTTGCTGTTGATGTCACCCATGGCTCCATTCACAGCATCCACGGCTTCTCCTGCTTTGTCCTTCAATCCCTTTACATCTTCAACAGCTTCTGAGATTTTCGTCGTGGTTTCTTTGCCGACAACAGCATTACTGGCTATCTCCACCATACTCTTGTCATTGACAAGGTTTTCCCATGCCACATATCCTGCAGCACTGCCCACGGCTGCTGTCTTTATCGCACTTCCAGTGCTTCTCAGTGCTTGTGTTGGATGTACGGTAGCGTTTCCTACTGATTTCAACCCTTGCTTGGCATAGCTTCCTATGCCTTTCAGGGTGCTACCACCATACTTTGCTATTTTTGCCCATATACTCATAGTCGTATCTTTTTGTTGTTATTTGATCTTTCCATTCCGCTTCCATCGGTTCATGCAATCCTTCACGATGGTTTTCTTGTCAGCCTTGTCATGACTTCCTTCTTCTATCTCTGCCCAGATGTCTGTCATCGAGGTGTACTTCACAGCTTTCGTCAACCGTTGCAGCTTTTTGTTCATCACCTTCAACTTGGGACGGATGCCGAATACTATCTCCACTCGTTCCTTCTCGGTCATTTTATTGTCTGACAGACAGACTTGCCTGATGTCATTGACAATCTCTACACTTCCCATGATCAGTTCCCGATAGATTTTGTTGCGCTTGGCAGAGAGTGCTACGGCAAGTGCATTGCTCGGATGTTTATCCAATTGCTTGGTAAATCCTCCCAAGTTATCCACCAACCGATCTATCTCATGGTAAAAACCATACACCTGTGCTGCGTATACCACAATGGAACGGAACGAGTTCAAGTAGTTATTGAACTCTCGTTGCAGGTTGATGGTTCCTTCCACTTCCTCTTTCATCCAGATGTGCCCGGTGGTCTGCATCAGCATCACCTTCTCCTGGTTCTTCAGCTCCTTCTCTGCCTTGTCCGTATAGGCGTATATCATTCCTGTCAACACAGGGTCGTTCTGGGCTTGCACCTTGCCAAAGGACAAAAGCGTCATTGCTAAGCAAATAATAACTGTTCTCATACTCGATTGCCTTTATATTATTATGGTGTACTTACCCTGGCTGCTCTTCGCCAACGTCCTAACGCTTGCGTAGCTATCTCCCCATTACTTCTATCTATCATCCCTGCCGTGATATTGTTCCACACATCACTCATGGTGTAATAGCGGATGCTCAGATACAGTTTGCTCAACTTCTTCTGGAATGCAGCTAGTTTATCGTTCAGCTCCCATAGTGTCTTTGAACGATCAGCTCCTGTCAGCATATTCTCTGTTCCTCCTTTTGCCACAGCATCGTTCAGTAGATTAAACACCGACACTAATTCCGTTGCGGTCTCAATATACAGGTTGTTCATACTCATACTTGCCACGATGCCTTGTGGATTGTTCTTGATGGCGGTCTTCAACTTGGCGAGAGTGATGAAAATCCTCACTCCGTCATCATACAGATGGGTACAGGCTTTCAGCGACGAGGCATAACCGTTCACGGATTTCAAGTAGCTGTTGTACTTCTTCTCCCATTTGTGTATCTGGTTGAACTCGGCAGCTATTGCATTCTGCAACAATGCGGTTTTGTTCTGTCCTTTGATTTCATTCTCTATCTCACCGTTTATCTGTTCGTTACCTTCTGCCAATGCCATCCATTCCAATGGGTTTGATGCCACTTGTGCCTTGATTTCCGATATGGATGTCATACCAATAATGGCTATCAGCCATATCTTACCTGTTCGTAATCTCATAGATGCTCCTCCTGCGTTTGTTGGTTTCTACTCGTTCTCTGATGGCTGTCACCAGTTCTTCTTTCATTGGCACGCCGATGATGTCAAGCCTAGGCGTTGTCCTGTCTCCGGAGTATATGCTCACGGTTTTCAGATGAAACAGTTGCTGCATGAATGTCTGACTCTCATTGAAATCCACCACACGATACAGTTCCTGATAGTCCACCTCTCGATGGAACACGCCATGCTCATATACCAGCTGTTCATTGCCAATGACATATCGCATCCTGCATAGATAGGCTAGCCGATATGCCAAGCATAGGGAAAGCAAAAGCGAGAGGACAAACACCAAAGGGGAGAGAATGGCATTATCAATACCTGCATATACAAAGCCCACACTGATAAGCACAAACAGGTGCAGCTCGTTAATGACGAACTGCATCCAATGTGGTTTGATGATGATATTTCTATACCGATATGTCTGCTGCATATTTCTCTTTTTTGATAATGGTACCTGGCTTTATCTTCTATAGCCCGATGTACGTTCTTCTTGTTTCGCTTGCTCTTGCAATTTCTCTGCTTCTTGCTCCTTGGCAAACTGGATATAGTCGAAGTCTATCTCTCCTTGGTCTATCAGACGTTGGTCTTTCTTCCCAAGCAGGGCATCGTTCCAATCCTTGTATTGTCCCAAGGGATGATAGGCTTGCACCATGCAGTCTGCAAATCCCATTTCCTTTGCGATGGTCTTGAAGTTCTTCACAAAGCCACGTCCTGCCTCGTCTTTGTCAAAGCCCAAATAATGGCTTGCTTGTCGGGTTTCTTCCAACATTCCCTTTATTTGTCCCTTAGTGGGTGTGCCGCCTGTCGAGACATACACGCTTTTCACTGGGTTGATTTGGTACTCTGCCATAGCATCGTAGGCACTCTCAAACCATAGGATGTTGGTGGCATCCTTCAATGGTTTACCTGTCAGGTTGGCTATCCATAGTCCTTCACTACTGTTGCTTCCTTCTGCTTTTCCCTTGTATGCCTTACCGTCTTCTCGCCTGGGGCTGCCACGCTCTTCCAATCCAACGATACTGTCAGGCTTGGATGGTAGCGAAAGAGGAAAGGCGAGGTTGGCAAAGCTCAGTCCGTCTGTCCGATGTCTGGTAGCCAAGAAGAATTGTTTGTGAAAGGCGAACTGTGTCCTCATATTGATGCCTCGTTCCTTGAAATAGGGATAATGCTTCCGTTGGGTGTCCTTTTCCCTTGGGTTGAAACGTAATATGTCATAGTCCGAAAGATTAAAGGGCTTGGCATCACGCTTGGGTTCCACCACTCTGCTCTCACGCACTTCAATGGGATTGTTCAGCAGCCTATTACACACGATGTTCACCAGTCTGTCCAATGACATCCCTGGCTTATAGTCGTCAAAAAGCGTCGGATGCTCTTTGATAAAGCCTATCACATTATAGTTCTTCTGCTCTGGTGGCTGAAAACAGCACTTGCCATTGCCTGTGACAATAAACTTGTCGCCTCTCACTCGCTTCCCTCGACTGTCAAATCTCACATACGATGGATAGCGCAAGCCATCTCGTTTATTCAACTGATAGCCTGCGTCTACCAACAACTCCTGTATGTTCAGTCGCTGCAAGAAATCATTATATGTTAGTTCGTTGTTTGCCATAAGCGTATTCCGTTATAGTCCTTTCCCCATGTGAGGATGCAATACCTCTTGGTTCATGGCAGCCTCAAAGTTTCTCGCCGCCACATCCATTGGAGTATCTACTCCAGGTTTGAAATAGGGACGAGGCGGCACTACAACATGATGATGATCTACAATCACCACAGGACTTTCATGTGGTCGATGCAGTTCACTGCCAACTTCTGCAGCAACGCCCAATCCTGCTAATAATGCAGCTCCTATCTTGGTTCCCAGACCGGTACGGTCTTTCATGTCGACCTCACCGAAAATCTTGGAAAAGAGTTTCATGCGGTGATAATCATCTACTGCCATGAACTTGTCATACTGCTTCTGCGTTATCTCATGACTTACTCGCTCTCCGTTGATGATGGCGGTCATGCGATACTTGCCTTCCTGCTCCGCTGGTTCCACTCGTATCTCACCAACACTTACCTCTCTTCCGTGCTTCCCTTCACGAAACCATCCCTTACTCTCATCCAAGTCCTGACCATCCACAATACCTACTTTGTTGTTCACTGGCTCTTGCTGTACTTGCAGGGGTTCAGCTGTTGACTGCATCTGCATCCTGCTATCCAACTCCTGCTGCACCTCTGGACGCAAACCGATATGGATGCGCTCTTTGCTGTTGAGCATATCCATGGTTATCTTGTCTGCGAAATCATCCTTGATGACATTATTCAATATCTCCAGTCGCTTGGCTACAGATACTTGCTTGACGGAATTGTTGGTCAAAGCCTTCAATTCTTCATCGTTCAAGTCATACACCATATCACTGTTGGTTCCTTCTGATTGGATGGTAAGTGTCTTGGCCTTCTCATCGATGATGATACCGTGCGAAGACAGGCTTTCTTGCCATTTCTCGTTGGAGAAATATACTGGCGAACTGATTAGCTCCTTATAGGGTTTGGCTGGCTCTTTGCTTCTAGGACGTGTCTCTACAGGTGTCACCACGGCTTGCAGGTTTTGTAATACGTCTGCTTGTGGTGCTACTTGTTGCTGTCCCTTATAGTAAAAGCCATAGCCTCCAGAGGTTAGCTCACCAGGTTTCAGCCTACTGTCTGGTCTTTCCGCTACCATCGGTGCTCCAGCATAGAACATCTGTCCTCCGACTCTGCGTAGATGATAGCCGTCCTGCATTCTCGGTGTCCAACCCAAAAACTCTGGACTCCATCCCAATCTGCCGTACTCTCCTGCACCAATTCTATATCCATGCAGTCCCATAGCCACTCTTCCATTGGCATTTCTTGCATGGACAAAATTTCTCGGCATATTGAAGTCTTTGCCTATAATACTGGTAAAGACATTGTATGCCTTCTTGTTGGCAGAGTTGGTTCCCCAATCGGTCAATGCCAACATCTGTTTCTCAGTGAGGTTATAGGTCAGCAGTGGGGAGTCGTGTCCCTGCACCGCCAGTTGATAACCATCGCCATTGGCTATGATATGGGCTTGCATGCCATTGCGCATCAAAATGTCACGCATCTCCGGCTGCAGGTCCATCTGCCGTGGATTTAAGTTCTTTCTTATCGCCATAATATGATTGTATTAAGCGTTCTCTTTTTCCATTCCTTGCTCCAACAGTTCGTCCTTGTACTTCACAAACTGCTCCGCACTCTCGTTGCCGATACTCATGGCGTGTTTCTTGCAGTATTCCTCATACTCGTTCTGCCAGTCCTCACTGAACTGGTTCACGTAGTCGAGCCAACCGTATTCACCATTCTGCATCTTCTCCACGAGAATGTCTTCTGTATAATATGGTCCTTTTTTCATTTCTTCCCTAAGTTTGATGTTTTATTTTCTTGCGACAGCAAACGCATGACGGCCAGCAGCTTTCTTCTGCTCATTCCACAGTTCTTCGGTATATTCCTCCTCTGGAACATAGTCGAGGTTGCCGTCATCATCCATTACCCAACACCCATAGATGCCGAAGGTATATTTATCCCACTCTCTTTTGCCTTCCTTGCGCCACTGCTCACCATCGCCATTGGCGAATCGGATGCCTGTATCGCTTTTCAGGTCGATACCCATGGTTACTGGCTCTTCATCTATCACAAAGGTCAGTGTCTCGCCATTCTGGATGGTTTTCAATTCGGCACCTCCTAGGCTCAGCTCATCAGACAACACCTGTAGGTTTCTGCCTATCACTGGTGTCGGCACAGCCATCACCTGGTTGGTCTCTCTGTCTATCTGCACGAATGCCTTGATATGTGCACCATCTGGCATATCTACATCCGCCACTACAGCCTTGCCTTGTTTCAGCAGTTCTTGCTGTTCCTTGGCAAAATTGTCCAGTGGGGCATATTTCAACACAGGATAGAACATCACATCCACATTTCCATCTGCCATTCTCACCAGAGCAAATCGGGTTCTGCTCTTGATACTATATCCTTCGTTTACCTCCATGCTCACAGGCAACACTGGTGATGAACGACCGTTGCTGATGTCTTCCAGGGCATGCATCGGCAGGTCTTCTATCATCTCATGGGTCAATCCATACTTTGCAAGTGTCTGATACGGCACTTCGCTTTCTTCAAATGAGTTTCTTTTCATATTCTGATTATATTTTGAATGATACTTTGTATAAGACCATGCAAAGTTAAGTCTTCGCGCACGAATGTAAGAAGGACAGTACTCTACTGCCCAATCTTTTCCGTTTTATTATGATTACAATGTCATTTCATACTCTCAATCATACTTTAATCTTATTTTATGTTATACTTTCATTGTCTCTTATATTATTCTGGATTTCTTTCCCTAACTTTGCATCATGTTTGGAAAAATAATGGCATTATGGATGGTTTGTTGTCTGTCGGTATCAAGCGCAAAGGCGCAGTTCAATACCGTCAGCAACAACGCATGCCGTTACAAAATCAGGAAAGTGGAGGAGAAGCATCCGTTTTCTGCTAACTCATCAGTAGATTCTATAATGACGAATCTACCTCTGCAGAAAACAGACTCTGTGGATAATAAACAAAAACAGTGGATAAGCAGCTATCCAAGCATCACTTATCCACTGAAATCTATCAAGGTCACCAGTCCTTATGGCTATCGTCGTGACCCTATCAATGGTAGAAAGTCTATGCACCATGGTATAGACCTTCAAGCGCATAACGAGTATGTGTATTCAATGATGGATGGTAAAGTGGAGAAGGTTGGCTACGATGCTCGTTCTGGCAATTACATCATCCTTCGTCATGCCGACTTTACCATCAGCTATTGTCATTTATCTAAAGTTCATCTCGCCCCAGGAACTCCTGTTTTTGCCGGCACCATCATTGGTAAATCAGGCTCCACAGGACGTGCAACAGGCGAGCATCTGCATATAGTGACCAAACATAAAGGTATTATTTTCGATCCCAAAATACTACTTGAAAAGATAGGAAAACATGCACTTTCTATAAAATAGAAAAACATGGAATAAATGTATGGTAGCTGCTCATTTTGTATATAAATGTGCATAAATATAGCGTTTTAATTGGTAAATATTGTCGGTTTATATATTATTAATAATATAAATTCTTAAAATTGCCACGTTTTTTGTAATTTTACACCCAAAAAGTTTAATCAAAGCAATATTTTGCTTATAAAAATGAGAAAATATGAAATGTATTAAGGTTAGAATAGACCAATTGGGAAGAATCCGGGATTCTGAAATTCTGGTATCTCCCCTTATGGTGTTTTCTGGAGAATCTGGATTGGGTAAAAGTTACTTGGCTTTATTGTGCCATTACTTTTTCGAATTGTTGATTAATACCAGCAGGCTTAATCATTTCTTTGTAGATAACAATATTGATTTTAATGTTCTATCCAAGGATTTTAAAGATGCTGGTACTGCTCTGGAAATAAAAAAACAGGATTTGGAAGCATGGATGGCGAAGGATGCCATTCTTTATCTCCGCTATATGTTGGGATATGATGGCATTTCTGGTCAGATAGAGATAACACTTCCTGAAAGTATTCCAGATACTATGGCTTTTACCTATAAAAATGAGCTAACAGGTTTAGTTAATGAAGAGGACCTTTATACAATATTGTCTTTAGGAAATCTGAGATTCAGAATTCAGGAAAAAACACAATTTGATGAGTCTCCATTTGCTTTCCTGTTGCGTTTTGTGATGATTGATTACATCTTTGGCAATTACCAAATGTTGGATAGTACATTCGTTTTGCCACCATCACGTGGTCCTATCTTGACAGAACAAATCATACCTACTACAGGTATGTATTCCGAGTTCCTTAACGATATGGCTGGACTCAATCGTATAAAACCAAGACCTGATACAGCATCAGAAATAGTCTTGAAGTTGTTTAGAACGATTTTGGAGGGAGAAGTAAACAAAGAAGAAACGACTTACATTTACACTACAAATGACGCTTCAATGCCTGTGTCTGCAGCTGCAGCTTCTATTCGTGAAATAGCTCCACTCCAAATTTTGGCAAAGAAACAGGATGTTAGCAGATGTGCAATCTTAGTGGAAGAACCTGAAGCTCATCTTCATCCACTCAAACAACGTATGATGGCTGATATTATCGGTGCTCTTAGTCATAATGGTGCTATAATGCAGATAACTACGCATAGTGATTATTTCCTAAGGAGATTGAACGAGTTGATAATGTTTGCAAAAGCAAAAAAGACTACGGATGATCCAGATAAGCTTAGAACTCTTTCCGAGAAAGTGAATATTGTTGAGGATATGTCTATAGATGAGTCCATTATAGGTGCTTATTTGTTGCGAAAGCAAGCCGATAACACGTCAATTGCCGTAAAGCAAGACATAAGTAATGGTATTCCATTTGCTGCATTTAGAGATGCGATTCTGGACAACATGAATTATCAAGATATTTTAGGAGATTTTTTACAAGATGTCACTGAGTAATACATTTACAACAATATTCGATAAAGCCATAAATAATGGGCATGCTCATGAATATGATAACAAATGGGTCGTTGAAGAACATGGACAAAGTGCTACAATGACTCATTTGGAAGTGACTGCCGATGGTAAGTTTTTGGGATTTGACCAGAGCTTGGTTAAAGGGGTAAAAGACACTACTTCCAAGATGTCTTCTAAATTGGACGATAAAGATTGTGATGGTATCGCTTTTCTAAATGACAATTCAAAGAAGGAACACCTTGTGTTTGCAGAATTAAAATCGGGCTTTGATGTTCAAAGAATCACAGGTGCTTTCCATCAGATAACAATGTCGTTTATTAAAATGCATGCTTGGCTATCACTATGCAAGGATTACAACTTAAGTGAAATAAAAGTTCACTTTATTACAGCCTGTAAGTGTTGCAAGGATAAAAATCAAGAAGATAGTGTCAGACTTCGTATATCTCAAGCCCAACAACTTGGCAAAGACACGTTTGAAACTAAGTTTTTGAAGCCATTAATGGATAACCATAAGATCAAAGTTAAGTTATCAAGTTTTGGTGATATTCAGAAACTTCCGTTCCATGATTGTATATCAGAAAAGGAAGTCAATATGTATCTACAGTTGACAGAAAATTTTCCTGATTCACAAACATCTCTTGCAATTTCTTAAAATACTTGCAATTTCTTAAAATAGTAGTAACAAAAACAGACCGACATGAACTCTTGTTCACATCGGCCTGTTTTTGTCACAACCACCTACTTCTTTTATACGTTTTTATCACAAGTGGTGTATAAGGAAATCCTTCTTGGGTCATTTTCAAGCCTTCGCCATCAAATTGAGTAATTTGAATCTCTGTATCATCCTTGATGTGTTCACTTTCATAAAAGTATGCCAGAACAGAAAAATAAGTGAAGTCATCTGTTCTCCTGCATATCTTGTACCATTGGTCTGGCTCACTTTTCTCTATCAGATACTTATTATTGATGACACAGATGTTGTCATCTGCCACAATTTCCCATTGCCTTAATGGTCTGTTCCTGAGTCCAGGAATGTTTCTCACATAGCACCAGTCGCCTTCCTTTAAGATGTTCAGATAGCCACGCTTGAACAGGACAGGTCTCGTATAATGTTTCCTATGTGTGATAGGGTCAACCCAATAACTCTCATGATACCAATCATCTTCAACATGCCAAATGCCGTCTTTCTCTATTCTTATCTTATTCTCACACTTAGTATTCCTACGGATCTGCATGGGAAACTTGACTTTATCAACAGGATAAAATTCATAATGCGGATAAGCATTCTTTAGGGCTTCTGCATCATTCTCTCTTTCCTGCTTGTCTTTTTCTGCAAATTCCGCCAGTCCTTCTGGGGAATTGACTTCCACCAATTGACTGCCGATATTCTCTTGGGCAAAATAACGTCCATCATCATCAACATACAGTCGCGAGTTGCCTTCTCCTTCTTTGTACAGATACACCTTATTCGGCTCGTCCCAAGGAATAAACCTATGCTTCCAGCTCAGTCCTGTTCCTACTTGCAGTTCCAAGGTCTTCACCGTCAGATAGGTCTTTTCATCAATATACTTCGATTGGATTCTAGGGTACAGCTTTTTGCCATCCTCTGTACAGAAGTCGATGCCCATCAGCTTCACACTTTGTGGCTTATTGGCAAACCACAACCTGTTCCGCAAGTCAATCCATTCCTTCCGACCCACCTTCTTTCTTATATAGCAATAGGCAAAACCATCGTTGGTCACTTCTATCTTCTTGTATTGACATTCCAATATCATCTTGCCTTCCTTATCCTTGATGCCCTTCAGACCTTTTTCGTCTTCTACAATCTGATATCCATAAGTGTCCATTATCATCTGTTGCTGGCACTCATGGTTGATGATTTTCATCATTTCCTCATCACCGTCCATCAGCACATCCATCCTGCAGTTGTGACTATTGACATGCATACACGCCTCTTGCAGAATGTCTTCCAGAGACGTACGTCCTTCAAACATGCTCTGCCAATCTCTATCCACAGATGGCAATCCAAACCGCTTATACAGTCCTACGTTATCCAGTATCACGCAGTATTCCTTCCCTTCAGCCACTCGCAGTCCACGTCCCACCATCTGCATATACTTAGCCAATGACAGCGTAGGTCTTGCCAATTGGATGAACTCCACATCAGGACAATCGAAGCCCTCCGAGAACAAATCCACACTCACCAACACTTCTATATCATCAGAAGTGGAATTTTGGGAAGGGGAGAGCGAGGAAGATTTGAATCTTTCAATAAGCTCTTGTCGCTCAGCAAGCGGTGTCTTGCTCGAAATCGCCACAGCCTTGATGCCATTCTCCCGATAGAACTCCGCAATATGCTCTGCATGCTGAATACTGATAGCATATACGATACCTTTCTTTCCTGGCACATACTCCTTGATGGTAAGGCATAGTCTTTCGAGTGATGGCTTCACATCCATCACCTCGTTCAGTTCCTTCTGCTGATAGTCACCATCAGCACCTCGTTTCTGCAATGAGTCTATCAGCAGCTGTGCTGCACTATCAGGCTTGATGGAGTAGTAGTCATAAAGGCTCAATCGTCCTTCGGCAATAAACTTCTCCATGCTCCATGAGCACAGCAAGGTGTCAAATAAGTCCGTGAATCCTTTACCGTTCAAGCGGTATGGTGTTGCCGTCAGGCCCAACTTCTTCGCCTTCGGATAGGCATTCATCACCTCAGCGTAAGTCTCGGCCAAAGCATGATGTGCCTCGTCTATCACAATCAACCCCGGCTTCTCTTCCATCTCTCCATAGTGTCTCGACAACCATTGTATCGATGTCACTTTGATGGAGGTGGATTTTAGGGAAGAGAAGAATCTTTCCAAGGTGTCCTTGATTTGTGAAACGAGTTCACGCCGATGGGCTACCACCCACACTTCCTCTTTCAAGAACAAACCGACGAGGGCGGCAAGCAGATACGTCTTACCCGTACCAGTCGGCATTTGTACCATCACAGAGTCATGGTTTCTAAATGCCTCCTGCACTCTCTTCACCATGTCCGCTTGATAATCAAAAAGCTGAATATCCTTCGTCATTTCAATTTGATTGTCTGTGTTTTACCCGTGATACCTGTTACCACGGCGATTCCATTGACACGAATCTCCACCTTCTCATATTTGGCATCAACAATCACTTTTCCTTTCAATGTCATAACGCCCCAATGTCTAGGAATCTCTTCAAAGGCGCAATAGGCTCCGACAGGTTGCGCTATACAGTGGTAGAGGGGTGGCACGATAACTTTACCATCTACCTTCACACCCCATTTTTTTCCTGCTTGATACAATTCCACATGTCCTGCCTCTGACTTCTCATGCAAAAGAAGCATCTCGCTTGCTTCCATTTCCTTCTTTTGCAACATCGCCTCTTTATAGTATTTCTTGCCAAGGCGAGGCATCACGACATTCAAATCTTCCTTCTCATTCTTTGGATTATTGCATCCTATATAGGTCTTCTTTAAATTTGAATCCACCAGGTAGTAGTCCTGCTTGCTGTCCATAACAACGATACAATCACCATACAGAACAGCACATAACCAATACACATGTTCGTAATCATTACGCAGGAAACACACATTCCTGCTCTCTTCATTGCTCATGCGCATCTTCCCTTCACCACCCTCATAATGGTACCATACTTGACAACCGATAGCAGAAGGTCTGAATCTGAATATCATATAGTACCCATAATTCTGAAAATCATATTGTGAAGGACGATAGGGCAGAGAAAACTCTTCTTGGGTTCGAGACATGAAGATGTCGTTATATTCTATAAACTCCCATCCTTTTATGTTGACAACGTGTGGAGTCTCTGCTACGTTAGTGCCATCGTCGATGACGGCTCTTGCCAATAGGTCATAATAGCATATCGCCTTTCTGCGAGGTCGGTAGAACAGGATGTTTCCGTTCAGTAGTTTCATGTCATAGTAATCGCCTGGCTCCAGTACTTGTTCTCCTTGTCGGTTCACTACCGTCATCTTTCCATCAGGCAGCTTGATGATGGCAAACTCCCCTTTGCTATCCACAAACTCACGATACTGTAGCGACTGCATCAATTCTTCATGGCTCATCACCATCATCATTTCCGAGTCTGGATGAATCCGAATACCGTCTTGCACCTCGTTCATCAGGAAAAACTCTCTTTCCTTCGGAGTCTCCATTTTCTTGCCCACTTTCAGCTTTCCCTCGAACATCGCATTCCAGTTCCATACTTGCGAAGGCAGCCCGAACACCCGATATAGTCCCACATTATCTATAATCACGCAGTTCTTCTTCTCCTTAGCCACTCGCAATCCTCGTCCTACCATCTGCAGATACTTGGCAAGCGACAGCGTTGGTCGAGCCAACTGTACAAACTCCACATCCGGACAGTCAAATCCCTCCGAGAAGATGTCCACATTCACTAGTACTTGGATGTCGCCTTTCTTGAAGGCTTCAATGTCTTGTTGTCTTTCCGTGGCAGGAGTCTTCGAGTCTATGGCTATGGCTTTCACGCCATGTTCCTGATACAGTTTTGTGATTTTCTGAGCATGATTTATATTGATAGCATACACGATGCCCTTTCTGTCTTTACCAAATTCTTCTAAGCTCTGATAGAGCCTTTCGATGCTCGGCTTCTTATTCAACAGCATATCCATTTCCTTGTTCTGGTAGTCACCATCCGCTCCTCGCTTCTGCAAGGAATCGATGAGCCGTTGCGTCACACCATCCGATTTGATGCTCACGAAGTCGTATGTCGCCAATCTTCCCTTGCTGATAAATTCAGGAACACTCCAGGACTGTACCAATACGTCAAACAGATCAGTAAAACCCTTACCGTTCAATCGGCAAGGTGTAGCTGTCAGTCCCAGGAACTTAGCTTTCGGGAATCTCTCCCACATCTCCTTATAGGTCTTGGCAAGCGCATGGTGCGCCTCGTCAATCACTATCATCCCTGGTTCTTCCTCTATCTCGTCATAGTGTCTCATCAGCCACTGAATCGACATTGCCTTGACGGATGACAATAGGGAAGAGGTGTTTGATGCGGAATAGGAATGGAACTTTCTTATAGTTTCGTCTATCTGCGAAACAAGCTCTCTTCTATGGGCAACTATCCATACTTTCTCCATTGGATTGTTGCTCACGAAAGAGTCTATAACAGCTGTTAACAAGTATGTCTTACCTGTTCCAGTCGGCATTTGTGCCATTACGGACCGATGAAGGCGCAACGCCTTCTCAATCCGTTCCTTCATATCCTCTTGGTAATCAAATAACTTGATTTCCTTCATTCCAAATAAATTATTTCTTCAATAGATTCTCAATATCCTTGATGGCTTTATCAAGGTCAAAAGCCCCTTTGTCTTTGAAAATCTCCCAACCATAAGACTTCAATTGCTTCAGCATCTTCACAAAGGCTTCTCGCCAGTTGGAAGGATCGTGTGGCAATGTCTCCATTACCACCTTATAGCCATCACGCACAATCTTTTTCATGCGAGTAGCCTGTTTCGGATAGTCAGCGATATACCAATCTGAGTAGTTGGCACCACTGAAGACAATAGACGAGGCGATAAAATTAGCATAAGCGTAGTTGTTGCCTTCCAGATAAACATGCGCTTGCTTCATCCAACCTTCCAACACACGCAGACCATAGTTGAGGTCTGCGGAATCCTCCACCGTCCACTTAAACACCTCGTTGATTTTTCTTACAAAGTATTGTGACGGATTCTTACCCGTAGGCTTATACTTGTAATTCGGTTGCTTTCGACCTTCCTCTCTGTTTCGCTTCCGCTTCCTTGCAGCTTCCGCCTCAATAGGGTCCTCACCAAGATTGAAATCAAGATTTCCCCATAAATCGAAATCTGAAATCTCATCAGGATCTTCCTCGCCATAAGCATCTTCATAGCAACTCACATGCTCACCTGAAGGTGTCGTGAAGTAGGAACAGGAACAGTCATCACGTTCATCCTCCTCGATACCATCCCATAGTTTCTTGTTGTCCCATCTTTCATAGACAGCCATATCCATCCACATGCCAGAACCATTGATATAATACTCGCCATTCCATCCCACTATCTGGCAGATAAGGCACATTTTCTGATGACTATCAGGAATAGGAGTCGTGACAACAACAGGAGCGTACTGCTCGTTATCCTTGTTCATCAAGGTCAACTTGCCATCCTTCGATGCCACCACATGGTAACAGTCCAATCGAATACCTCGGATAGTGGAAAGGGAATGTGCCGTAACCGCATCTCCCATCCGCTCAAAGCAATGTCCAAGGTGTTGCATCACCGTTACTCCTTCCTTATCCTTCCAGTTGAAAGCAAAGTCAGAGGACACCATGTTAGATGCAATCCTGCTATCCTCATTGAAGAGTTGCAGATACACCTCTTCCCGGTAATGACTGTTCGGAAAGAGCAAACCGACAGCCAAGTCAGCATGGGCAAAGAACAAAGCCACAGACTTCAATTCGTTGAAATCATGAGATGCCACGCTCTCTTGAACCCATTTCACAAGACCGCTCTCTGGTGCTTTCCCTATGGCTTCACCCACAATCATCTTCACTGCGTTCACTGTTGCAGCAGACAACTCCATCAGTCCGCACCAATGTCCCACCATATCTTCCGAACGTCGATATAGCTGGGCATATACGCCGTCCAATTTCAGATGTCCCATGTTCTCCACATACAACAGTATCTGGATGACATAAAACTCATTGATTTTCTTGCTTCCATCTTTCGCAACGGAGCAAATCCTTTGATATATATCGTAATAGAAAGGCACCTCAGCCCGTAAATCCATCGTAGGATAATGCTGTTGCTGCCATCTCTCTGCAAATTCTTCTCTTGTCATAATATTAGCCTTAAAAAATCAACATTAAACATTCAACACTCAACATTCACCATTACTATAGGATTCTTCCCAAATAACTCTTGAAATAATATTTGTCGGGATAATCCGCAATAAGTTGTCTGATACCATTCTTGATAATTTTATCCACGGCAGCAGATTTCCTCATTACCCTCTCTATTTGTCCCAACAACCAGTTGAACTCCTTAGGCTTTTCCTTGAGCAAAGCCAATCTCTTGATGTCCTTGAACAGTATCTCACCCACAAAGGCATGGTCTTGCTTGGGTACATACTTGATGTATTCCGGATAAAGTTCCCACAGGTTCCAATGCTTATGCACAAATATATACTTGAGCAAGTCCAACCGTTCCTCCTTGATGAGGATCTTGGCTTCCGCATCTTCATAATCATGCTCCCAATCGGGCATTTTCCAAAGCTCATCAAAGAAGGCTGCCCAATCTTTTATGTCTATTACCTCTTTCAGAGCCTCGTAATATTTGATTCGATACCCACTGACGATAAATCGTTTCTTGCATTCTTCTATCAGCCATTCCTTATCACCTGACAGTTTCAATGCCTTCACCACTTTATCCTCCCATTTCTTGGAATAGGAGTGAAAGTCATCCTTGTTATCGTCTATCACCTCTACCGCCTTCTTATACTCACCCCATTCAATGAGGCTGTCGATACAATGGTCACGGATATTCTCGTCATCACGTTTCTCCCACATCAGCTTCTCTGCCTTCTCACGCTTTCCATGCGCTGCCCAGTAATCAGCCTTTTGGATGTAATAGCGATAATGGAAGTATTTCTCTTTCTTGTTTTTCAGTCGCTTGCTGATATGAGCCAGATACGCCTTTTCATCATCACCGCAAAGCAACGGCATTGCCTCATCCACAAACCACTCAAAGCGCATGAAATAGTTGTCGCCAATTTCCTCACATTGTTCAGCTATTTCTCCAAGCATACCCAAACGGGAATCCTCCTCTATCTCATCACTATTGATTAACAACTCCCTCACCATGTCTGCCGACTGGGTGACAATGTCCTTCAGTACCTTGTTTTCTTCTGCCCACACATCATATCTGGCAGGAGTATAAGCCAGATGGTCGTGCTTGAACTCTCGGCAAGTGATAGTCATCACATATCCAGCTATCAAGGCTGCATCAATCAAATTACCTTTCTTCTTCATGCTCTTGGCTTTTCTCATCATTGCCCCCAGGTCTTGCTCTATCTTCCTCCAGTCCAATTGGGGTTGTCCGAATCGCTTGCCCAACACACCAGCATGAGCAAAGCAAGCCTCCACCTGTTCTTTATAGTTACCACGCTCCGGTTTCCAATACTTTTCCACCAAAGCGGTAGCGAAGTCCTCATGCGTAGCTGCATACTGTCGAACAAAGCCTTTCATCTCCTTGCCCGATATTTTCGAGAGTACTTTATCTATCTTGTCTATTTGAGTGTTTGTATTCATTGTTACTTATTTTAGCTTACAACTTATGCGCCTTGTTGAAAAACAAATCATCGGATTCAAAATACTTTTCCGCAATAAGATGCTTTTGAAGATAATCATAATTGTGATAATCATCGTCAAACTTCCCCATATCAACATTTTTATCATGAATGTAGATATTGCACTGCCTGTCAGTATGTTTCTTTATAAACTCGCGCACAAAATCTTCGATTTCTTTATTTGAAGCTGGGATAAAGTTTAGCTTTATATAGAAATTATCAACTACAGGCATACTCTTATTAATGAAATCGTATTTATCATCCGACAAAGACGAATCAACCATAAATTCATCGACTAATATATGCTCAAAGCCATAATCATTTTCCTTATGTCTAAGTTGGAAGAACTTTATATTTCGCCCAATAAGCATGTCTTTTATTTTATGTTTATCACTCTCTGACATTTGGGAGCCAAAGATAATGCCGTACAAGGCAGAAGATACATACATATGTTCTTTGGGAGTATCGGTGATAATTCTTGTTTCCTCTTCATAACTCCAACTCTGTTCTTTTGTAGCTACTAATTTCGTCATCAAATCTTGATTATTGAAATCTCGGAAATCCAAAGCAGGGGCTGATGGCGCATATACAACATCAAGCAAGTTCTTATCTGATAAACATACTCCATCAGTATATTCCATAAGATTGTTTTCACGATAGATGATACAATAGCCCTTACGTTCAGAAGCATACAATGCCCACATAGAAGGTATATGAGGATTTCTGCTCAAAGAAAACACACCGATAGTCTTTACTTTCTCCATGAGACCTTTTAGTTGTTTCTCCACGTTTCTGATAGATTTAGAACTGCCTGGGAAAGAAAACTTTAAACCATCCAATTGTTTCAATATAATTTGAGCATTGTAAAAACATTCTTGATCATCATTCAAATTCTCAACATCCGAAGCCCAAAAATAGTTTTCTTTCAAAGCTTTCAAGTCTCTTTCAAAACAATCTTTCTCAATACTTCGATATTTATACAATAGCTTTTCTTCCATAACTTTATAAATTGTAATGCATTACATCAAACTCCTCATTACCAAGCTCTTGCTTTAAGTCTTTTTCTTCCAGCTCTAAACATGATTTTGCCCAATCACGCACTTCCATTTTTTGATGTGTAAGGAGTTGCTTGAAACAAGCGATATTTCTGTTGTAATAAGGTATAAGCGAACCTGTCCAGTGAAAAGAATGAAGATTTGCATGAATGCCTTGCAAGACCATTTTATCTTCTCCAAAGTTGTCTATCAACCACATGATTATTTGACTGAAGCCTACAACAGTTCGATTTTCTCCCTCTCCAGCATATTCAAAGCACGGAGCCAATTCCGCAATTCTATGTGGAACTTTATCTGGATGTTGAATACATAAGTTCTTAATTTTCTCATCATTATCATTGAACATATATCCTTTTCCAAAACCGAATCCAGAACCGATGTCATAGCGAACGTTCATATAGAAGATGAAATATTCCTCTTTATAGAAAGCACGAGAGAATTCATTCCAAATACAGTCAATGTATTCTTTAGATAATAAAGTTTTATATATAGTATTAACATACTTACTATCTAACATACTGTCTTTTTCTTCCATGAATTTTGAATTTATCTGCTGAGCAAAGTTCTCATCATGCCGACTCTCTAAAATTGTCATAACAGTATGTGAATACCAATAACCATCAAACTTTGTCTCTTGCTTTAAGGGATATTTCAGAAGTAAACTCTTCATTATATTCATGATATGTTCATCCTTTTCCATTAAAGGATAGATTACATATCTGTATCGTTGCATAAAGGAATATACTTCATCCACATGATTTTGTAAATTGTCATTTAACCACGGCAACAACGAAACTGCCTGTTGGGAATTCATAAATCTCAGACTATTCAAATAAATTGGAAAGAAGTCTATAGATAACTGTTCCTTCTCCGCCATATTTTCAAAATGATGTAATATGGTCAGCCTATCATCTTCTTTCTTAGATAATAATTCGACATAAAGTTTTTCATAATGCATAGAGTATATTTTCTCCAAGAATTCAGTATTCTCTATTCTATCCGACAGTTCTGTGACAAATTGGCTTAATCTACTTTTTTCACATTCTCCATTGTTTTCAATAACATATTCTAGAATTTTATTGAATAAAATAGTCATCGATTCAGTATCCATCATTTCAGACATTTTCTTGAAAAAGAAGGAATCTATATAAATATCCAAATCTAATATTGATTTTATTTCCAAGTAATTCGTATAGATATCTTCGGAAACAAATTCCACTGCTATTTGCCCAAACAAGTCGATATGCCTTTGTACTATCTCTTCTTCTGATAATTTAAAATCCATTTGACTTTTCAGCCAAGCCTCGTAAAGTTTGTTAGAAAAACTATCCGGTCTTAACTTATCTATTAAGCAAAGTATCTCTTTCTTGGTTCCTTGATAATCCTTATCAAAATCAGCATCCAATGACATTCTAAACAGACTGTCATATAATTCCAGCCATTTATTGTGTCTAAGATATAAAATCTTATTGACTAGCGGAAGCATAATGCAATTGAATCGTAAAGGATTGCTTGCCCATGTATAATAATGGGTTTCTATAATTTTACTAATTTTAGATACATATTTTTTCTGCTCCAGTATTTGCAGCAATAGGTCACGACAAGCATACCAATATTCCCTAATTTCATCAGAAGATTTGGGATAATAGTCTTGTTTTATTTTCAGACCGAATTCCTCAGCCCCATTCATACGACTAAAACTTCCGTTTTTGAATGCCGTATCAACAGCCTTTATAACTAGTTCTTCATATTGAGCTGAACTAGCCAGTAACATACGCAAAGCTTTAACTCGTTCAGCATAATCAACTTCTGTTCCAGGCAAAAGAATATTGAAAATTTGCACAAACTGTCCAGTGGCATTATTGCCCCACTCCTCATTCTCTGCTAAAGCAAATTTTGCCAAGAGCACAATACCATATTCAAAACTGCTTTTAGAAAAACAAAGTTTTTCAAGCGTGTTTACATAATTTCGTCTTATATAATCAGTAATGTTATCATGCAACCACTGAGCATCTTTTTTCTCAAAGAAATCATATAATCCTTTTGCAATAGCGACAGGATTCACATGCGACATGGCGAGAAAGAGACGTGAACCCATGTCGGAAAGAATCACTTTCTCATTGATAAAAGAACGGTCTTGTGCCCATCTTTCAACAATTTTTTGTGCGTAAGGACTATCATCCACGGCTTCCATCCTTTTGCATAGGCAAGATTTTAAAGTCCTACCTTCTGTTTCAGGCAAAGATTCAACGTAATCAATTAAATCATCAAGTTGATTTCCACAACCTGCGAACCATTTGTCCACATACCATAATGCTAAAGGATATGGTCTAACATTTAGGTTTTCCATTCCAACTTCTATAAATGTATTCCTACATTTTTCAATTGTGGTATTTACTATTGTATGACGGTAATTCGCATCTGTAGATGCTAATGGTAATAAAATCGAGTTTTCTATAATCTTATTATAGACAGGATGGGGTTGCGTTCCTTGCTTGTACGGTAATGGCTGAAAAAGCGCCAATGCCTGCAATGCCGTTTGTTGCTCATCTGAAAGTCCTGTATCATGTGATACCATGCGCTCAATCAGTGTATCTACGGTATGAATATTTATTTTGTTTTCAGATTGAAATTCATTCACAAGACTTAATGCCATTGTTGGAAAGCCATCGGCAATATTCTTAATATTTTCTCTGATTATTGAATTTCCCTCAGGAATATTGTCATCTACATATTCGTTTACTTCTTTCCTTAAAATATCCCTTTCCAATCGGATTTCCTTGATTTTTGCCTCACTGTTTCTTTCATTTACAGCATTGGAGGTAAGGATAAGGCGAATATGCCCATAATTGAAATTATCATAATCTTGCAGTACTCTGTATTGCAATTCACTGTTGCAATTATCTATAATTATCAATCCTTCGCCATCTGTTATCTTTTGACAACGTACATTGAATTGTTTCAAGATTACTGCGACATCCCCATTTACGGCATTGCAATAATAGCAATTTTTTGAAAAATCTAAATTTTTGAACGCTTCGTAAACCATTCTAGTTTTTCCATAACCAGAGAATGCGACAATTTTAACAATCTTGTTGGATGGGTTCTTCAGTACTTGTATATATGAATCGACCTTTTCATTTGTCATATATGTATAAGGTTGATGACTCCTTTTTATCCAATTTTCAAGGGATTCAAATAAGGCAACCCTTTTGTTTGGACACCATGTTCCATCTTCTCCAAATGCTTTATCAACTTCAAAATCATACTGACTATTTTGAATATATTTGGCAATAGCGACATCAGTTGGCATGTCAACATTAATATCTATTACATGGAAACCATTCTTATACTGTTCATCGGTCTCATCATTATTGTTGACTGTGATACCAGCTACTCCGGAACGGATGATAGAATCGCCACTTGGGATTTCCAAATAATTAGAATCGTCACCATGTATATGCCCAGTAAGCAATAAATCAAAGTTTGACATGATTGGTTGTTTGACAGCATTTCTATCATACTCAATAAGAGCAGATATATCATGGTGCATGACAGCTATCTTGATGTCGCAATCCTTTATAGTATCTAAAGCTTCCATTACTTGAGCATTTCCCAATAGTACTTCTTCTCCTGATTTTGCGGTACATCCCCAAGCAGTATTCAGCATTGCTATACCGATTTTCTTTCCTTCAATTTGATTTTTTAGACAGGAAGCAAAATCTGTTTCAGATTTAGAATACTCTGCAATTCCATTGTAAAAAGCGTCTCGAAAAGCATAATATGCCAACATGCCTTTCATGTTCTCATTTGCAGAATTGTCAGAGAATAAGAATTTCATTACCTTTGTCTCCGTACCTAAGGATTTCATCAAACTGTCAGCACCCTTCGTCAACAAGGAAACATCTTTGTCGTGATTTCCTGGAACAATGACAATATGTTCATTAGTAAGACCAAGTTCACTCTTGATAGGTTGCAGAACAATTTCTTCAAAAGTTTTGAAACCTTCTGTTGGGGATCTAAATGATTCTCCGCCACGGTCTATTAAGTCTCCACCAAATACGACCAAGTCTATTTTCTTTTGCTTGTTGACCTTTCTCAACGCATCAAGTAACTTTTCAGCATTGATTTTATGTAGTATTAAGATTTTCCCTCCTTGCAGATGGAAATCAGAAAAATGAATTATTCTCATGCCTTTGTCAGTTTATATTTTCGAAGTCTTGGTGCACCAAAAGCTTCTATTCGTTTATCTTTCATTAATGTTTTTACAATGCGTAATACATGTGTCTTCGGCATATCTAAGGCTTCTGCTATATTTGCAGATGTAACTTCATTATGCCTGGCAATAAAGTCAAACACTTGTTCTGTCTTATTGGCTATCCGTTCTTGCTTTTTATTATTCTCAATGGCTCTTTTAAAACCAGCGTAATCATTATGGGCATAAGTGTTTTCTAAAGCCTTGACAACTACATTTTCATATCGTTTATGAGCTTCAAACAACTCATTGAAAACATATTGCATGTCTTTTGTTGGCAGTTTCATTATCCACTTAGGGAATTTTGTATTCCAATCTGAAAAAATCTGGCTTAACATTTCCGGCTCTCTCAATGATAATATCAATGAGAATTCCTTACCAGTACTTCTAATGGTAGATGTAAACATGGAAGATGCATAAGCCTCGATATTGGCATTAATTTTATCCGTAATAAACTTTCTCGATTTTTCCAAAATTCCTTGTTCTCCAATAGGATGTATCACTGACAATTGCATGGAAATAAATGGGTCTATTACTACATTTGTCTGCTCTGTGTAAGCCTTCAATGCTTTCAAGGCCAAATCTGTATATTGATTATCTTTCAAAACACATTCGCTTGGTTTCTCTGTGTTCTTTCTAAACTCATCAAGAATACTAACAAGCATTGCTCCTATAGAAACATGGCAAGTCTTTGTCATTTCATCAAGGCAATCATATAGCAACTCAGAATACTGTTCCGAATTTTCCACCGCTTTGAGTTTTACAAACTCCTCTTCTGAATATTTGAAGAAAAGCCTAACAAAAGAAGCATAATAATTAAGATTTCTATCTGTTTTATGATAAGCAAGAATGATGAGTTTAATATATCTTCTCAATAAGCCTCCGTTAGTAATCCAATCCAAACCTCTATAGCGAAGATACTCTTCAACCGTACTCCAATTAGTCTTTTTACTCATTAGCTTGCCAAAATAAGCTAAAGCACTATCATCATCTTTTTCTTCAAAGATTGGTGCTATATTCTTATAATAGATTTTATAGCTATACCTATCATAAAAGTAAAGGTCAAAAGATACCGCTCTTCTCAAACGTTTATAACCGTTCTCTTCGCTTCGACTTCCGTCTTGTATAGGGAACAATTCTTTAACGACAGCAATGACATTTTCATTTGCACCTAATTTTTTGAGCACTTCCTCATAGTCTTGAACAAGATACATGGTGGTCTCACTTCCACTCATGAAACCGCCTCTTCGAACAAATTGACAATTTACAATAGCATTATATATTGTGATGTTTGAATATCTGATTAAAGTCAGCAGAAGGAAATCGCCCACATTAACGTCATCCATAACATGAACATACCGAGACATGAACAGATTAATAAACCTTTTTACATGTCTGATAGTTCCCAATGTCATTACTACCATATTTCCAACTTTTTCCCATTCTCCAGCAAGTTCTTTGCTATAAGTCATATCATTCGAAATTGATAGGGTATGTTCCCGAAGATATTTGCCTATATAGCTCTTTATGACCCAAGTTTTTTGAACAGGTAACGGAAGTTCATAACAAAAATATTTGTCTGTAAAATCACCATCAATTTGATGACCTAAAGTTTGTTTCAACACACCATTGACATATTGTTTGTCATAAGCGGACATATAGATAACATTGCAGAAAGCACCATTTCGATCTATCAATTTCAACACTTCAAGCAATTCTATTCCTGACAAACGATCGAGGTCTTCTATAATGACATATACAGTTCTGCCAATTTTTGAAATAGCCTCACAGATTCGGTTTCTTTCATCTTCTACATTAAAAGACTCGAAAGCATCAGTAAGCCTATTAAATAGTCCTTCACCTTCTACTAACTTTAAAGCTCGAATATATCTCGTTATTGTGCCAGATATGCTTGTATGGTATTTTCTTATGGCTTCTGAAAATACATCGAAGAAATCATCTTGTATATTATCAGGCTTAGTGGAGCTACGCGGATAAAAGCGCACTACAACACTATTAGAATCATCTAGTGACTTCTCAAATATATTAAGAAAAGAACTCTTTCCTGTTCCCCATTCTCCAGTAATTCCAACGCTAAAAGCATGTTCAGTCACATCAACAGTTTCTAAATCTCCTTTTAGATACCATACTATATCCTTGTAGCCAAACAAATCGGATTCTATGTCACTTATAGGTTCATCGCTCAGTATGTTGCCGCCAGAAGTTCGTTCGGTTTCTGTAACAGAATTGAGAATTTTCAAAATTACAAGTGTAAAAAATGCAGGAACAAGCAAATCCAAATATGCTATATTCATGCCTAAGACATTGATACCCCAAAAAAGAAAATGAGAGGATAATAGTCTATAATACAGGTAATATGCTAGTCCTATACTCCACCAACACAGATACCGATGTGAAACATAAAGTCCTCTCCTTACATATTTCCATATGGATACTCCAATATACAAACTTACAGAGAAGAAGACAATCCATCCAAATGCAGTTTTATTCAAATCACAAACACACCAAGCATTCAATGTACCAAGGGCACTTGTTATATATGATTCCGCAAGCCACAAGAATATCACACAAGCTATTAAACTATAATAATATGGCAGTATGTTTTCTGCTTGTGTAAGAAACTTAAAAAATCTCTTCTTACAAACATTATAAGATTTCTTTATTGCAGATAGATTCAAAAACTTCATTTCTACGTGTTGATTATTAAAGATATTAGTACAACTAAGTCCTATCCCTAAAACAAACTAATTATAGGGTAGAGGAGCATTTCCAAAAATTATCACTCTTTCAGCCGCTCGTGACACCAGTCGAAGCGTGTCTCGGCATTGCAGCATACCCTCCAGTCACCCCATAACATACCAGCGGTATGAGAAAGGCAATCGCCATGCTCCCAGTAGTATCCGTAATATACAGGGCGAAATTTTCTTTCATCCCTCTATCTCCTGCACAATCCCACAATTCCCATTCTCATCCACTACATGAAGCATCACTTTTGCAATACCGCCAAGGTCATTGCATACATTCCTTGTCGTACCCTGCATCTTATCTCTATCATCTTGACAGCAGAAAGCGAATTGGCATAGAGCAGCTTCGTTCATCAACAGAAAATCATAATTGTTGTTGCTCCCATGATGCGGGATTTGAAACAAGCCGACAGGATAGTGAACACACTTACTCAATACCCTCTTCAATGCAGAATAATACCTAAACGGCAAGCTTCCATTGGTGAAGTCTTTCAAATAGGCATCACCAGTATATACCGCAGTCGCAGCATCTACTGCATACTTACGCTGTGCTATAATTGTATAGCAACTATCCACATTTCCAGCAGGCATAGATACCACTATCAAGGAGTTGCTGTTGATGTTGAAACTTCTTGCATTCTTCTTTCCCATCAGTTGATAAATGCCCCTGATTATATCCGCATTCTGCTCCAGATCCATAGGCGACATATCGTTGATATCCATCCCCAGCTGCCTTTTCACCTCGTCCTCGAATCTATCTACAAAGTTCTTGGAGTCGTTCAGGTTGAAAGGAATATAAATCCATTTCGGAGATAGGGTAATTCTGCTACCGCTTGGAATACTGCCCCTTAGCTGTTCAAAAGAAACATCACTAGCATGAGGTCTATCAAGATAACGGTCATATTCATCCTCGAAAGGATTCTGCTCCTCGACTTCCACTATCGTAGCCCCTGTGCTTCTCAATATCAACATGCACTGCTCATAATAAGCATACAAGAACGGATTGAGAATCACAAAATAGGATGGATAATGGAAAGGCATCACCACTTTGGTACTGCTATTGAGGAGATTCCTTCTCGCCAGTTCCTTCAGTCCACTCACATGGTCTCTGTCAAAATGAGAGATAAACAATAGGTCAACAGACTGCTTCCTGTTAAAAGCCTTGTTGATTTCTCGCTTTAACAATATGGTACCATTACGAGTGCCACAATCGTAAACCACGTTGTAGCACTCGGTTGCATCACAGAGTTCTTCCGTAAAGAAGCCTCCATGACCTACAGGGTGTATCGTTCTGATTACTCTCATTTTACTATCCAGTCAATCCACAGTTTTCCCGATATACTTCCAGAACACCTTCATTTTCTCAGGAGTCTCAGTCAAAGCCAAGTTCTTGGTAATCACGAAATAGATGAAGCGGAACTTATATACCGTCCAATACAGCACCAAAGCCAGCGCCAACTTTCCAAACATCGAGAACAGCAAGAAATAGAAGTTGAGCCTTTCCAAACGATGGGATGCAGTTACATCCAAGACTGGCGAAGACACCACGACATCAAAGATGCGATAATTCGTATCTTTACCTGTCACCTCACAGGGCAGTGTCGCAACCACAAAGCCATCCTTGACGCTATCCCAACCACTCGCTATCAGTTCCAATGGCGCAAACACTTGCGCTATGGCGAATATATACACAAAGATACTCAGCAGGATCGGTATTTGCAGGTAATAGCTATTCAGCTTTCCTAATACCAGCACATAAGTAAAAGTGGAGAACAGTCCGAGGGCCAAACTAACCTGGAGCATCGGTGCAAATGCCTCTTTCATCGTAGGAATGGATGCCGCACGGATAAACAACGCTAATATCGCAATGATACAAAGAGACAGGAATATTGCCCCCAACCTAAAGTCTGTCGAACTATAATCCGGCCGGTATTCCTTGGATATGGTCACATTGTTCAGTACCAGATAGATATAAAACAGGATGATACTACCCACCATCTCCATAATGCACCTGAACACGAACATATTGTAAGCATACGACGCAGAGCCTATCTTTCCTCCTGTCACACCCATGACAAGCATCACTCCATTGTAGAATAACCATACCAACCACAGAGCCATCCATCCCTGATAGAAACGAGCCACGGAATGCCTGATGGCAGCAAACCGTTCCTCTATCGGAAAATCCTCTTCGTCCGTGATATGACACTCCCTTTTGAAATAAGTCTCTATCAAGTCCTCCTTTTGCAGCAACCTCCTTACTATCTTGTCCTTATGCCCCCAGATATAGAAGAAGACGATGCCCATGAATAGAGTCTGGAAAGCATACAGCAAATTCGTAAACTCCTCCAACCCCCAGTTTGGTGATAGAAGCTTAAAGTCCTTGAAATATCCCAACACGGTAAACGATGTGGCTATTATCGGGCATAACACGGTTAGCACCAAAGCCCACGTCTCGTCTTGCCACCACTGTTTATAGCTACTGCCATTCATATCTTTCATACGCCTTGTCAATCTAAATTATAAAATGTCTTCTCGTCCATATCCTCCAATTCCACGATATTGGACTGAAACTCAAACTTGTTGAATCCGTTGCTGTCATAGTTCTCCACACATCTGAACAGCTTGCTCACGTTCTTCACCTTGCCACAATACATCTTGCTCGGGGTATTGGTGTAGCCGGCAAACTTCTCCACGAAAATCAGAGGATGCCCATCCTTCTCGTCCTTATCCGTGATTATCACATTGTCAGCCAAGGCACGCAGCGTAGGAAGCATCGACCCAGCCCTGTCACACAATATATATAAGATGATGTCATGCTGACGGCAAAGTTCAGCCAATGCTGCCAGGAACAAGTCATCCTTCAATCTAGGGAAACAGAAATCCAATATCTGCAAGTCATCTATCACGATTCTTCTGATATGCTTTTGACTGTCGCCATCGTATGGCACCTCTATCTGCTTTTCCAGATAATACAGGAACTCTGCTGGCGTGATATTACCCATACAAAAGTTCATGAAGTGGATATAGTGATAGCAATTAAGGCATGCCTCGTTCTTCTCCTTGTTTTTCTCCCTGTCCCCACATGATGGTCGGGCAGGGCAAACCAATCGTCTTCTCGTAACCGTCTCCTCCTTGTTCATCATGATGATAAGCGTGTGGTCTTTGGCGCTAGCCGATCCGAAGATACCACCAAAGGTAAGGAAACGTTTGTAAGTATTAGCCCTGCCTACTACGGCAGTCACAAATCCTGCGTTGCCATACATATACTCATTCTCAAAGAAGTCATCTTCCTCCTTCGATTTGTGGATAAGATGGCGCAATGGATTGATAGGAATAAACACCCTGTTCAGCAGGTCGATGGACATCTGCTCCATGTAATTCTTGGGATAGATGGCATAGAAAGGCTTGTTGCCCCCCGAGGCTAGTTCCGCCTCATAGTCCTCGTATGTCGTGGTAGGCGTATCGTAATAATACTTCTGCAATTTCATGTATTGCTGGTAAGTATCCGTCAAGGCATCAGTATGTGTATATACCAAGGCACGCTGTAGGTATCTACGCTCATGCAGATACGATTCCTTGCGAGGATAAACCTCGATGCCAAAGTCACGTTTTTTGTACTGGTGCTGGCCCTGATAGAACTCCTGACTGTCGCTCTTGATGATTTGAAGATACTTCAACACAAATCTATGGTTCAACTCCTTGGACAATTTGACAATCATATTCACTCGATTTTCTGGGACATCAGCGGTAGAGTCAACGCAAAGGATGGCTATTTTGGCAGATTGCAACCCATCAAGGATATTATTAACCACTTCTCTTGTGAGTTTCTTTTGGTCAGATACATCCACTGCTACCAAAGAGTGATGGGGACTTATCCTTTTGGCAACATCTTCCGCAGTCGTATTGTTCTCCATCACGAATGGCAAGAAGTGCAACCCTGTATATTGATGGAACAAGTCATCCTTCGGTTTGCCATAGGCATCCTTGCTATACTCATTGACAGAGCCATGCCTTCTTCGGTACACTTGGTTGTATTGGTTGTCATCCGCAGCCAAGTCAGCCTTCACATGTAGCGAGTTGGTCCGCCTGTTATAATAGATGATACCATCTCCCATCATCGCATCCGTCTTGGTGGCAATGGCAGAATAAGGAATGTTGGCATTTCTGGAAATGCCTTGGCACAATATCTGAGAACTTTCGAACAATATATCCGTAAAGATATTCGAGCTGAGGTTGACAGAGGTATCTTTCGACGCCTTCTTCCTCAATATCTCTTGCAGGGAGGAAGAAATGAAGAAGTCCAAGAACAAGTCATCCAACTTATGCGCTTGGTAATAGGTGGAATACATGATAGGCTCATTGTTCCAATCCTCACCGAATACCGGATACTGCAATTTGATATTCTCGATAGACTGGGCAATACCATAGAGCATCTGCATGGCAAGCATACACTTGTCATTGTCATCCTCGTTTCCTCGGATAACGATAACCAGAGGTGTTCTCTCTATAGCTTGTTCTTTTATGTATAAAGGATTGAGAACATTTGCGTCAATTCCCCCATACAGCACTTTGTCAAGCCCACGTATGCCCGTTGGCAATTTTGGCAAACATTTTGGCTTCTGTTGTTCACTCGTTTTTTCTTCCATTGTTGGTTGTTTTTAAAGGTTTAAAGGGCTACTAGGCACCATCCCCGAAAAGTAGCTTAATTAAAAAGGGGAGAGAGAGCCGTTCGCCCGTAGATCTATTATCTTATTCCATATATCTTCTTCCATAAGGCAAACCATGTTCTGAACAAAGGTTCGCTCAAAGCCTCTTTAGGACAATGCTTCACGAATCGAAGATTCCTGAGATTCATTCTGAAGTAACGGTGAATCTTACTTTCACCGACCTTACTACCCATCCTATCATCATATTGTCCGAAGTTTCCTCCTCGCATGATTTCATCAAGCAGGAACCTACCTTCCTTTTCATCCATCGGCGCAATCATCCTATCTTCTAATAGCCCGAACACCTCCTTCATCACAAACATCACAGCCTGGGCAAACTTCCATAATCCAAGATATTTCAATTCATGTCGTAAGGCATCCAAATCTGTGTTAATCTGTGTCATCTGTGGGAGACTTTTTTTAGAATCCGTGAGATTTGTGAGATCCGTGTGCCACTTCACTAACACAAAGTAGTAATCCAGAAGCTGTCTCAATCCAATACCCTCCGTAAAGATATGCCGATACAGATGAGAAAGGATATAGATAACGTTGAATGAAACCTGAGGCACATGAATCTTCCCATACCCATCAGGCAATGAAACCCGATGCTTACACTGTTCACCCATTACCACCTCAAACCACTTCTGCATTCTCCGATTATGAATCGGACAGAACATATACGAAGGAGTGAAATGCACCTCTATCGCCGTCTTCATCACGGGAAAATCAACATGATGATACCGCATCACCTGGTTCGGACACACTTGATCCACATACTTCATGATTTTCCTGCGACCACCCGAAAGATAGATATCGATGTCACCAGGAGTACGCATATAAGGGTCAGGATAAAGCAACGCATTCCCCTGCCCCTTCAAGATGCAGTTAGCAAAGCCCTCGTTCTCGAAGTTCCGGCAAACCTTCACGGAATCCTGAAACAGTCTGATATTCTGCTTCCGAATCATTTCCGCCATTGCCATCCATTGCATCAGCAGCTTCTGCTCTGGTGCCAACTGCTTTGGCAACTGCCGGATACCATAAAACAGCACACCTAGCAAAGCCTGCTTTTGGGCGATAGCATATAGATTCTTCCAATCTGCTTCCTTCAAAGAATCAGGTATTTCCTTGGCAGAACCAATGCAGAATCGCAAGAAATCAAAGAAAATCTTTTGTTGTTTCAACATAAAGTTGTACTTTTGCACGCATGAAAGAGAAATTACAAAGAGCCATCGGCCACATTATACCGACGCTCCTATTCATTATATTACTTCCCATATCGGTAGTTTTCACCCCCATTCACTGGCTATACAAGACTATCCGAAGATTTTTTCTGCGATAAACCTTGCAGGAAACAGCAAACCAGCCATGAGATAACGCTTGCGGGTATGCGGTTCCTTCCACATTCTATATACAAAGCGAAGATTCGTCTTATCCACCCATACCGGATAATAATCAATCTCATTCTTGGAAGTCTGATGGATAAATCCGCCACAGGTAAATCCGACACCCTGATAGCCGGCATTCTTCACCTTTAGCAGGAACTTCTCCTGCATCAAGGCACCCATTCCTACTATCAAAAAATCAGAATTCAGTTTTACGATATGCTTAGCCTCTTCATCCATTTCTTGTTCTGAAGCAAAGTAGCCGTTACGATAACCTGCAAACTTCATCTTTGGATACCGCTTACGGAATATCTCCACAGCCTTCTCCACCTGCTCCTGCTTAGAAGCCACAATATAGATGGTCTTTCCATGTTCCTCTGCATACGAGAACAACTCCGGTGCCATCGAAGTCATGTCAAAACTTCTTCTAGTCACCAACTTGCCATAAACCAACTTGATGGCTTTCACCAGCAAGCCACCATCAGCAAATATACCATCCATCTTACCAAACAGCTCCTTATTATCCAGAGCTGTGAGATAAGAAACAGGATTGAGGTAAGTATAAACCTTACCCTTTGTTTCAAATATCTGATGAACGGAAGAACTTTCCGTTAATAATATTTTATCTACTAATATGCTCATTTTCATCAATGTTTTAGAACCCTTACAGAAATCTCCTTACCCATCGGTACCACCCTTCCTAAATACTTGACAGAATGCAAAGCATCAACCAGTTCCTTATATCCGTAAACATTAGGAACTTTCACATTATCACCAACCCTCTTGAATTTTTCAAAAGAATCTCCCATTGCCGTCAGGCAATGAGGAATTTCCTTAAATTGCAACATTCTTTTCGCAATACACTTAGCAGATGCCATCGCCTTCAACACCTTATCTCCAGACTCTTCCAACGATTTGACAAACAAGCCATAATCAAACTCAGAATCATCTTCCATATAATAATGCAAAAAGCGATTAGCCACCTTTGAATTCAAATAATCAAATGAAACATATTTTTTCCTTAACACATAGAACAACTGTTCTTCATTCAAGAGAGAAACCTGCTCTTTCCAGATTTCTCCCAAGAAAGGATTGTCAAAGATTGCATAAGCGAAGTCTTTATCTAGACATTTTTCCGTGATAATAGCTGGTAAAAGTATGTCATAACCAGTTTCCATTTCCGTTTTACTCTTTATATCATCTGCTATCTCAGCCCGATGCCTATTCATGAAGTCTACAAGCTCTTTCGAAAACTTATTATCTTCCGAAGTATAATATGTCTTTACATTGTCAAGGCTGGCTAAAATTTTGTCAGCATCAATTAAAAATGTCAATAAATCAGGGCTCATTTCTTCACCATCCTTTACCAAGAAGTTCTTATTATATATTAAATCTATTTTTGTTCCATATTTAACATGTTTATTTTTCAACAATTCTACGACTTCCTCTTTTGATACAAAGTTTTCATATTTCTCCTTAACCACGTTCTCGGCAAACCCATTTATATCATCTTGAACATACTTTTTCAAAAATTGAAGATTACCATTCAAAATGCAAGAGTATACAGAAACGTCATGCTCTTCAACCTCCAAGCCATTCTTTTCAGCAACAAACCTTATGTTGTTCAAGTTTAATTGGAACATTCTTGATTCACAAACATGCTCCAGCAATCGAGTGCAAAGAGGCGAATTTCCGTCCTTCAACGTCTTTACTTTCAAACAGATTGTATCTAATATGCCAAAAGCCTTATTTTCGTCACACAAAGCAAAGGTTTCCCAATATTCATCAATGTCATTCAGATGTTCCCCGATAGGATGGTCTTCATTTATCTTCCTAATGTCATCAATCTCTGCATGAGCAAATACCAAAGCCATCATCTTAAGTTTATCTTGCAGGGAATGAGTTTTATCCGCAAACAGTTCATCCACATACCCTTTATGAAAGCGCACTAGTCTTCTCACAAAAACAGAAACGCTTCCATAATTCCGAACATAATCATATATAGCATCCAAACCTTCGGTTTGCAAAAATGTAGCGAAGAACATATAACATTGATTGGCGTATGCCTCCTCCCTCTCCAGTAAGAATTGTAGCAAACTGAAATTTACGATGGCAGGTTTGTTATAATCTGTATTTTTCAAGTTTGTTACAATTGCTTCTACTTCCGTCAACTTGTAACCATATCCCTTCGGTTTATCAAATTTTACAGACATTAAGAATTCATGGTCTTGTGGGGTCATTCTACCCTCTTGGAATATTGAGATATAGTAGAAATAGTCTTCATCAATATATCCTTCTTTTAAAAGATAGCCAAGAATATCATATTCCGATTTTCCTACGTCATCAAGTTGCTGATATGCCTCAACATAAGCAAACACACCTTGCACTTTGTCCACTAAATCATGCAATTGTAAATTCTCTAGATAAGTCAATTTATTATCCAAACGGTTACGCTCATTGTACAATCCATCCAATTCGCCATCGTTTCTCTTCTCAATCACCTCCTTGCGCTTTTCATAATCGAAATCCTCACCCAAGGCATGCTTCATCTGCTCCCTACTTATAAGCTTACATCTTCCGTTATAGGAAGGATAACCCATTTTTCCTTGCAGGATCAAAGATACATAATAGTCATCAAAAAGTTGCTCTACAGATACATCACAACCATTAAAATCTTTTGGATATTTATCTTTTCCAGGGATTTGTCTGAGAAAATACGCAACTACCAATGCATTCAATTCACTTATATTCTCAAGAATTTCATCATTGATTTTCTTCACGTCATCATTTATTTTCCTCATACGTGTCTGTATAAGATTTCTTTTTTCTTTCTTTAGCAAAGGCACAGAAGCAAACACATCATACAACATACCCTTACCTTGATGAAGCAAGCAAAAGTCTTTCGGATACAGGTTTTTGTAAAGGATGATAGCCAACAAATACTGCAAGTCGAGTTTTGCATCAAGCACTTGATGGTAAAGCGTGAACTCATTGACGATATTTTTCAAAACCCTCGTATCATTGACAAAATGCGAAATGTCTGTCAGGAATTCGGTAGAGAGGCTATCCTTTGGTAATTGCAATGCCATAAAGCTTCTCTTAAACAAATCACCAGAGTTTGAGACATTCACATACGGAATCACAGGAATGATATAGTCAAAGAACTTCGTTCTGTCCTCAGGGCATCCAAACACATCATCGCATAATGCATAAACAAAAACCACTCTTCTATTGATTTCCTCCGATTGATTGAGAAGTTGGTTGAGTTCTCTCAGCTTCGTAAAAATGCGAATATCCCCAAATCGGTCGAGGTCTTCGAAGAATACCACCTCATATTTCTTCCGTTGGAAGAGATACAGGATTTCATCCAAATAACGATTCATTGCCGTTACATTCTTCTTATCCTCTACCTCCAGATTGGCAGAACTTACATTTACGCCCAGATTCTTTAGTCCTAATCTTTTCAGAAAATGTACCAATCTGAATACCAAGCAAGCCACCCCCAACACAAGTACAGCTAAGGATATGACATTAATGTACTCTTGCTTAAAGACGAAACTTACTTTAGGAAGCATTTTTAGCAACCATTCAGCCTCAAACAAACATACATAACTTGCAGCCATCAAGCAAAGCAGCAATGTCCACAAGATTTTGGTCCCAAGACCCGTATGCTCAATTCTCCCAAAGCGAGACTCAGAGATTTCTGACATCTTAACCTGGTAAAATAGCTGTTGTAGGATTCTATACTCCAACCGATTCTCGTTCTTGTCTTCATTACCCTCTTCTTCACCAAACGAAGCAAGCGACACATATACAGTTTTATAGTCTGTAAAACAAGCCTTGAACGATTTCAGAATGGAACTTTTACCAGACCCATAAGCACCCGATAGGGCTATATTGTGAACATCTGGATTATCAATGGCAGCCTTTAATCGCCGGATATACTCCTTGTGAGCCTCTGCATCCGCTTTTGGTGATAGCAAAAGCAAAGAAGGCATAGTTTCGCTTAGCTCCCACTTTTGTATTTTCCTTGCCAAATAGTTCGATGCCTCGACAACTAAGGTACGAAAGGAAGTCACAACCCTTCCTCTCATCCATAGGCAACAAAACACGAACTTAGCATACATGTCTCTCACACATCGTCCACATAGCAACAAGCAGGCAGTAAATAACAATAAGAATAGATAGAACTTATCCCAACTTTGCCATATACCAATGAGAGCCAAGGTTATACTAAACAATACTAAAAGTCTATATATTAGATTAAAACACTCCATATGAAACATCACTCATTGAAAAAGAGGATAACTTACAATAAAGACATAATCAAAAAAATATTTTAATACGCATACCTCAGCCATCCGAATCCCTTCACGTCCTTCATTCTCATAATAGGCATGGAGTAATTAGGAGGCAATGACAGCTTCACATAAGCACTACACAATCTATCAAGCAATAGAATATTTCAAAAGTTATCTAGTCCTCCTAAAAGAACACTAATTTTCTTTGAACGTTTTTATTACCTTAGCAGGCACCCCCCCACAAAGGCAGTTACTTGGAATATCCTTTGTCACAACACTACCTGCGGCTATAACAACGTTGTTTCCTATTGTCACAGGTTTGGCTATAACAGAATTTGCACCAACAAAAACATTGTTGCCAATTTTCAATTTTCCAAGATGCCAACTTAGTTGGCCATTTTCTAAAGGCTTCACATAATGCATAAGCAAGACACAATTCATTGTTATGGTAACATTATCACCTATTTCAAAATATGCAGGATCAATAGTATCAAATGTGACATTTGCTCCCACATGAGCATTCTTTCCCATTTTTATTCCTGCTAGCCTCACTAAATATGGTCTAATTATTTTAGACGAAAGCCAACGACTCATAGATAAACGTAAAAGCAAGAAACCAGGAATTCTTTTTATGTAATTTTGAGACATAATCTAACTATATTTCAAGATATTCATTAACATATATATTAATTTACAATTCTATTTTCCACAACATATACCTTCATAATACTCTACCAGCTTTTTAGCTTCTCTTTGAATACTGTAACCAGCTTTTTCAATAGCGACGATGGCATCCTTAGATCGTAGTTCACGATCCTGCATACAGTGACTATTCTCTACATTATGAACCCAATCAGATATTGGCGCTTGAAGAGATAGAAAACAGAGATTACCAGTTTTATCTGCTTCGGCGGTTATCGTATCAGAAACTACACACTGCAGACCATTAGCCTGCTGTTCTACGAGAGTTAATGGCAATCCTTCATAGAGAGATGGCATGATAATAATATCAATGGCATTAAGATACTCCGACACATTATCAATATTACCAGTAAACGTAACTTTATTTGTAAGTTCCAAACTCGCTACCTTTTGTTCTATCTCTGCACGCATAGCACCATCACCTATTAAAAGCAGATGATAACGAGAGTCATTTTTTGCTAATTCGGCAAAAACATCAACAAGGAAAGACTGATTCTTTACAGGCATAAAATATCCTACATGACCTATAAGTATATCAGTTTCCGTCAATGCCAACTTAACTCGCAAAGTCCCTCTAGCATTATTATCAAAAGAGAATTTCTCTACATCCACACCATTGTTTATAATTTTGAAAGGCTTGTTGCCGAACATAAACTTACCGGCTTCTTCACCGCATGCTAGACGATCTGTGCAAAGACTGTCAAATAAGCCAGCCAGAAGCTTATGCAAGACGACACTATTACAGCCCGTACTATGCGCATGTATAATCCTCACTTTGCAACCAGCTAGTTTTGCTGCAAGCAACTCAAGTACTACAGTATGACTATTTCCATGAACATGGATTGCATCATACTTATTCTTCTTGATTATCTTACTAAGTGCCCCAATATACCCCAACACATTCCTTCTTTTCAAAGTATAAAGCGCAGCACCTTTTTCTTTCAAAAATTTAATATAGAACACATTAGGATTATTAATAGCCACATAATCAAAAACTACGTCATTCCCCATTGCATTAAGATAGTTGATAATGACGTTGGTAATTCCATTTTTATCTGTAGGAACCGTATTAATAACAAGAATCTTCATTGTGTATAAACATTTTAAAACTAATAGCTAAATAATAGTAACCATAACCCATATCTAACATTATTTTCTTTCTTCAAAAAACATAAAGTTTTATATCTTTTGACATAAAACTTTAGAAAAATTATAAATCTCTGAATATTTTACGAAATTTTTCTTCTGAACCTGCTTTATATGTTGTCTCTATGCGGCCTAATTTAGTTGCTTTTAGCATAGCTTCTGCAAGTTCTTCAACATTTTCCTTATCAGCCAGATAACCACTTTTCCCTTCCGAGACAATTCTTTCTATAACAGGTATACACTTGAAAGCAGCCACAGGTGTACCAAGAGCGAGTGCCTCAATCATCACATTGGGCAATCCTTCGTTACGAGATGACAACACAAAACAATTTGCATATTTCATATACACATATGGATTGTTTTTAAATCCTGTAAAAACAACAGAATCTTGAAGATTGTTGTGTTTTACATAGTTTATCAACTCTTGACAAATAGTGCTTTCAGGGTTAAAGTCTCCTACGATATACATTATAGAGTTTTCTATCTCTTTCTTCACTAGTTGGAATGCTTGCAATAGCAGATCGAAACCTTTATCACGATGAAATCTTCCAACAGCAACAAAACGAATGTCGCATGCATCATCATAAGGATTTTTATCTAATAAGCATTTATCAATATATTGTTTGTCTATTGCATTTTGCACTGTATGAACAAGCTTATTAGAAAGACATAATCCTTTAATTAGTCCCATTTTCATCTCATCTGTTTGAGCTATAATATAATCAGCAAATGGATAAGTCATTGCTAATCGAAGTTTTTGAGCAAGGCTCTGAGTATAAAGGTAATTATCATTACGAAGAACTACTTTACAGTTCATAAAATGTGCTGCCAAAATAAGTCTCCAATTTACTGGCATACATGAGCCATAGACTATATCAGGCTTTTCTTCCTTGATAATCTTACGCATATAAACAATCAATTTAAGTGAAAATTTTGGAATTTGAAGAAAAACACATGTTCTATTAAGTGGCAAGAATTTCTCCAATTGATTAGAAGGGCCAAATATTTGGTACGATATATCAAACTCTTCATCATCCAAGCATTTTGAAATAACAATAGCTTGACGCTCAGCACCTCCACACCCAGAAGGAATAAAAAATATTATTTTTTTTCTCATAATTATACATAAAATAATGGTTCAAAAAAATACGGCATTAATGCACTATCCTCATAAGTTCTACTAACACGGAATATCATCCATGCTACAAATATCACAAAAAACAAGACTTGCGATATACGCAATCTCATGCAGTTAGATGAAGCCAAAACTTCACCCCACATCACCAAACGAGGAGCATAAAAGAACTCATATCCACGCCAAATACCCATAATGGAATTAACAGGTATGAGCATAAAATCAAAAATGCAAATCAAATAAATTATGCCTATTCGCTTTTTATCAATATCATCAAAAGATGCCCAACGCTTTCTCAAGGATTTAATATTTATAAGCATCATGAAACCTAAAGCCATTTGCTCGAATGCAATTTTCCAGGCATTATCAAGAAATCCACCTCCTTCTTCAAGACTATTACTAGCATAACTTTGATAAGAACCACCTAAATCAACATTTGCAAATTTTACCAAAAATAAATTCTGTAATATTGAAGCTGATATAGAACTGACAATAATCATAAGAAGTATAAGTGGGATTGTCATTTTTTTCTTTGTAAAAAACTTAATAAATGGCAATACTAATGCAAAGACAAAGCCGGCTTTATGAATCAACACAGATGAAAAAGTGATTAAATACACCTTATATTTTTTCAGATTCAGCAAACCAACTAATCCCAACAAAATAAAACTAATACAGAAATTGCTTCGCAACGAACAAAAGCTACGCAAGTATAAGAAAAATAACAAAAAATATGGAACACTAGATTGTTTTTTAGGCGCATACTTATAACAAAAAAAGAAATAAGTAAAAGCCATAAAGCCATAAACTATTATAAAAAACATATAGTGACTGCTTGTACAATGGCGAATACATTTTATAATAAATCCCATTAGCCAATCCATATGATCACTATATGGGAAAACTTTCATTCCACTTGTACAATGTTCAAAATAGCCAATGTAATTGATCGCATCTCCTCCACCAATTCCAAAACCTACAGTTCTAAAAGATGCAAAAATTGTCCAGATAATAATTCCGAATGATAAATATAACGAAGCTTTAGATTTATCAAATTCTCTATATTTTAAAGACGATCTTAAACTTATCATACTAACTACGCCCATCACTAAGTACAAGATCATTGATAGGTTGTCCCAATATGGTTTCATTTTTATAATATTATCAGAATTAATTAAAAACGCGCATTACTATATAAAGCATTTGTATCAGCTAATACTTTATTGATATCAAAATTATATAAAGACTTAACACCATCTTTCCTTGTACATGAGTCCAACAAGAGGGAAGCCCATTTTTCAGAAGATTCTTGAATTGACAGAGTAAAACAATTATCATTACAAACCACCTCATCAGGTACTGTATCAGATGCAACACATCTGATATTATGAGCTTGAGCCTCTACTAAGACCAATGAAAAACTTTCTTGAAAAGATGGTAAGGCAAATGCATCAAAACAACTCATAATAGCAATAGCATCAGACCTCACGCCTAAAAAAAAGACACAATCCTCTAGTCTCTTCTCTATGATGATTTTTTTTAAATGTGCTCTTTCTTTTGCAGTACCATCACCTACCAATACTAAAACAGAATTTGACTTTTGTTGATGCAAACACATAAATACATCTATCAACTTCTCATGGTTTTTTACTTTATAGAATCTTCCGACATGCCCCAAAATAAAAGTGTCAGGAGATATACCAAGTTCATCACACAAAAGTTTTTTATCATACTTCTGCTTTTTAATACCTTTAATATCTAATCCATTAGGTATAACATGCACATCGGCTGAAGGGCAAAAATTCAGCACATCTTTTCTTGCTCTATCGCAAAGAACTATTACATGCATGCCATTTTTCATCATGCAATACAGTTTTTCTTTACCCGCTTCAGAAAAAGGAGACAAATATCTATTTAAATCAGAATGAATTGTTAGAAAGACTTTATTTAAACCAAATTTTTCCAAATTAAGTAATTCAAAAAATCCTTGCAAATGAATAATATCTGGTTTCACTTGATTAATAATTTGCGGTGTCTTTTTCAAAATAATACTTCTACCAAAAAACTTATTTACAACTTTAAACAATAGATTTTTACTATTATCTAATATTGTATATATAGGAATTTGCTTTTCAACCAACTTATCATAAAGGTATGATGGATGATGAAAAAGTTCCATCAGACATACATCTTGCCCATTTTCTTTCATTCTAGAAAGATAATTGGCAGTTATGACCTCTGCACCACCTATAGCAAGGCCAAAATTAACAAACATTATTTTCATTGACTTTTTAAACTTTTAGAAGGTACCCCCCCATATACACCAGAAGTAGGAATATCATGAGTAACAACAGCACCTGCCCCAATAATCGCATCGTCCCCAATTGATAAAGGAGCTAATATAGTTGCACCATTTCCAATATAAACATTGTTACCTATTATTGCCTTAGCATGAATTCCTGGTCGTTTCTTCCCCACAAGTACCATAGGAAGTATGGTACAATTCTCTCCCAATTTATGATCCATGATATATCTATAACCAGGATGCATAAGATGTAAGCCTTTACCAGCAACATTTACACCTATATAGAGAGAATACTTCAACTGGGTTCTGCGATAGAAAAAGCGCCACCAATGTTTCTTTAATAATGCAAGAGGAGACATTTTTGTCTTTTGTGCCTTATTAAAATAATATTCATAATGGCGAAGGCAGACAATAAACTTAACTATCGGATAGAACTCACTACCCTTTAACCATAAAAGAAGTAAATTGCGCTGTTTAACAAAATTGAGATCAGCATCAATATACTCCTTAATTTCATTTTTTTTTGTTATCATTCTATTTCAATTTTGACAAGAAATTTAGTAATTGTACCATTTTTGGGAATCTATATCTATGTCCATCTACAACTATCAATCCTTTTTTCATATTGAACGTATGATACCCCAAACTATAATCTGGATTATCAGAATGGAAAGAATTTATGGTTTCAAACATAAAAGTATTTCCTTCTTTATTAACCTTTTGAATCACTATACCATTTCCATAACACTTATTGCAATCCTGAGCAGGGCGATACATCTGTTCATCAATATAGAAAGCATCGCCTGCATTACGTGCTATATTACTTGGAAAGCTAACACTAGCTATCGGCTTCTCATCCATCAGCATTGTTTTTCCATCAAAGGAATATATTTGCAATTCATCCCCATTTGGATTTGGTAGTTTGGTACTAAAGACGTACTCTTCGCCAGACTTTAGCTTAACAATAGTTGCATCTGTCAATGGCAACATGCTTACCTCTTGCACCTTTTCTAATTTAAAATTTTGATCATCATATCTATATATAACTATTCCACCAGATTTAGAATTCTCAGGCATTACATAAACCTCATTATCTTTTCGGTAGATAACAGGGAACGAAAGGTGGGTAGGTAACTCCAAGATAATTTTCATATCTTGGAGCACATAGTCAGGACGACTTACAACAAGTCTGGCTATTCTACCTTTACGGAGCTTATAGCAAAACTCTTCAACCAACACAACTATTTGTTTATCTGTCACCTCCAACAGATAAGGATCTGCAAACCATCTATCTGTATAGTTGTGCTTCATCCAATGGATGTTCAACTTATCCGACTTGATGACATCAGTAATATCATCTGTTATAAAGCCCAGATTCCACATATCTGAACGTAGAATCATTCGATCTTTCTTTGAAAATATATTTAGCATATTTTTTCTCTTTATTAATTAATTATCTTATGTACCTCAATTCCATCACCTTCTCGATAATCGGTGCCATGTCGTAGTACTTATATTCCGCCAATCGACCACCAAAGATGATATCATCTTCCTTATCTGCCAACGCCTTATACTGTGCATAAAGTTCGGAGTTCTGCTTATCATTCACAGGATAATATGGTTCCATGCCATCCTTCCATTCTGTAGAGTACTCCTTCGAGATAACAGTCTTTGGACAATCATATACCTCCTGACCGAACATCTCGAAATGCTTGTGCTCGATGACTCTGGTATATGGCACTTCACGCTCTGTATAGTTCACCACCGCATTGCCCTGGCAATTCGGCTTGTCGATGATTTCCTGCTCGAAACGGACGGTGCGATAGTTGAGTTTGCCAAACTGATAATCGTAGAATTCATCTATCTTGCCTGTGAAGACGAGCTTATCGGCGAGCTTCTGCCAGTCGTCCTTCAACAGGATGGTTTCGCCCAATGCTGTCTCGATGCTATCAGTGAAGAAATCTACATCGGTCTTGGTTTCGATACCATCCAGCAAGCCCTCTATCAACTTGTTATATCCCCCCACAGGGATGCCCTGGTACTTGTCGTTGAAATAGTTGTTGTCGAAGATGAGACGAACAGGTAGGCGCTTAATGATGAATGCTGGAAGTTCTGTACACATTCTGCCCCATTGCTTTTCTGTATAACCCTTGATAAGTTTTTCGTAAATGTCTTTTCCGATCAACACCTGAGCCTGCTCCTCCAAGTTGCGAGGTTCTGTAACGCCATCAGCTTTCATACGAGCCACAGCTTCCGCCTTCTGCTCATCAATCTTAGCCTGCGCCTCTTCAGGAGTGGCAACACCCCACACCTGATAGAAGGTATTCATATTAAAAGGCAAATTATAAAGTTTGCCTTTATAGTTAGCCACCGGCGAATTGGTATAGCGGTTAAACTCAACGATAGAGTTTACAAAGTCCCACACCTTCTTGTTAGAGGTGTGGAAGATGTGAGCACCATACTTGTGCACGTTGATACCCTCGATATTCTCACAATAGATGTTACCACCCAAATGAGAGCGCTTATCAATAACCAAGCACTTCTTACCTTGCTTACGAGCAAAATAGGCAAATGTAGCCCCAAACAAACCGGAACCTACTATTAAATAATCGTATTTATTCATCTTAATAACCTTTTCTTTCTATATCACCTCTGTTCGAAATTAATGAGGCAGGATTACCTACCACAACTCCTCCACAGGGTACGTCATGTACTACTACGCTTCCAGCTCCTATACAAACATTATCACCTATTCTTACTGGACCAATTACCAAAGAGTGAGCACCTATTGTTACATTATTGCCTATTATGGGAGTACCTTTATGAGTTTTTCCAATTGTTACTCCATGTAAGATTGTGCAATTCTCCCCAATAATTGCATGTACTGATATAACAACAGTACCCCAATGTACAAATCTTAAACCTCCTTTAACAGATGTTCCGATTGGCAATTGCCGGCCAGTCTTAAATTGATAATGCCTATATATTAGCTTTACAACTAAATATAACAAATGATTAAAACCTGTTTTATCTTTGAGAAAACTTCCTATTCTAAACCAGAAAATTAACATAAAAGAATCATTCCGTAATACAGAAAGGAAGAAATGTAAGAGATTTCGTTGCCCCCCCCCATATTACTATAATCATGCGCTATTAATTTCTTATACTCAATCCATTTCATTTTAAGTCTACCCTTAATTATAAAGTCGAAAAAAATAGTGAAAATACTAATTCTCTAATGACGACGTATTAAAACCTACTTATTATTCCTCTATCTGCGATACTATATGCTTTGCAAAATCCATTCTTCCTTCTGGAGTAAAGAAATACTTATAATACTCTTGACCTCGTTTAGCTATGTCCAAGTATTGTTTAGAAGAAGCTTTTGCTACTTTTTCTTTAAAATCGGAAAAATCCCACTTAAGAGGAACATATGTTACAAATGGCTGATAAGCATCAGGATAAGTTTCGCAATGACTCATATCTTGCTTTATCATACAAGCGCCATATACGAATGTTTCAAAATCTCGTCCGCAGATTTCACCCCATCCAAAAGGAGAAAGTATGGTTTTAGCATTTTGACCTTCCTTTATAAATTCTGACTTTGGAATACGCTTAGAAATGTCAGACATAACTACTTGATCTTTCATCTCCAAAAGAAGCTCTTTACTTCTTGTTCGCGGATAGCCTGCTATAGGACTGTAACCAGAACCTCTATATTGAATATCAAGTTGACGATTAGTCAGAGGAGAGGTGAATTTCGGCTTTACTACAAAAGGAAGTAAATGCTTCCAGCCTTTTGCATATAAATCTCCTATACCCACATTCCATGCTACACGTAATTTGTGCAAATATTGCTTTTCTGTAGGTTCATAGTAACGTTTAGTTATCGTTTCGTCTTCTATATGAAGAATATTATGATAATATTCACAAAATGTACGTGCTCCATAAACATCACGACAATAATCCTCGCGTTTTTTCAACAATTGCTTTTTGAAGTATAAATCAACATAAGGCATTACATCAAACATACAAGTACCAGTGCTGTCAGCAGTATCCAGCCAGATAAGCATATTGCAATTTCCTTTTATTTTTTGCAAAATCTCTGCTCTTTTTTCTTTCGCCATCTGACATAGAGCCGATGTCGAATGATGGAATGCCATCATCACAATATCATACTTATGTGTCATTGCCATTTTTAACGATTTATTTTCTTGTAACTTCTGATGCTTTCGCAACACAGGAAAATAGTCAAATGGAAAATAATCTAAAAGACTTTGATATTCTATCTTGTACCCAAGTTTTTTAAACTCATTTTTTGCAGAAATCATCGGTTTTAACCAAGTATGCAAATAGGCACAACGCTCATAAACGATTGTAATTGTTCTCATTACGATTAACTTTTTTACATTTTAAAATATTCTCTATACCACTCAGCAAAGTCCGTAAACCAATACGCAACGAAGTTGCAGGCTAATATACGAAGTCCTCCTCCAGTAGAGTCGTACCAGCATAAGCCACAGGCACATCGTCAGGCAGACTTGCCTTCAAGGGTTGCCACGAAGTTCAATGGCTTTTCAGCCAAATACTTTTCGATGTAATCATCCTGGATTGGAGAAATCTTATTGTTGAGTTTCTCCACCTTCTCTGGGATTACATCTACTGCTGTTACATGATGGTGCTGAGACAATAGCGTTGCTATGCTCAGACCGACGTAGCCGGTACCGGCTACTGCTACAGTTATATCTTTGAAATTTTTCATCATATATAATATTTCATTTTAAGAGAATTCGTCTAATATTTTTAAGATTTCATTCTTTTGATTAATAACATTATATTTTTGCTTGAAAAAATCTGCTTTATCAACAAGACTTTCCTTATCTTCCTTTTTGCATAGAACATTTTGTATTAATGAACTTAATCTTAAGTCATCAAATGGTGAATCTAAGTAAATGAATTTATCTTGAGTCGTATCTGCTAATGCCTCACATTTTGTACTAATCACAGGACATTTGTAAATGGCAGCTTCTATAGGAGTATATCCGAATCCCTCATGCGTAGAAGTGGTAACAAATAGGTCTGCATGTTCATAAACATATCTCAATTCATAATCAGAAATTCCAGAAATAACATGAATTCTACTTTCTATATTATTTTCTTTAAGATATGGAAGACAGATGCTTTTCCAATAGTCATTTACTTTAGCCACAATAACCAAGTCTTGCGTAACGAAATTAGCTATGCGAGCATAAGCCTTTAACAATGTCATTATATTCTTATAAACATCCAATGTGTTTACCCAAAGAATATAAGAGTCCGGTAAAGTTTTTTGCGGCATACATGATTTTACAATTTCATTAACAGAATTATATACTACAGATATCTTATCTTTTTTACAAGAAAAGTTATTTAATAAATCATCCTTTGTATAATTGGATATTGCTATAACGTGATTTGAAGAACTAATACTTTTTTCAATCATGTTATACCATATTTCTTTAAGATGCTTGGTTCCTTGTTTGATATTTTTTATGTCATGAATTACAATAACCTTTGGAATTTTCAAAGAAATTGATGTATATACAGATGAATCAGAAGCGCTAAAGTATATAGAACATTTACTATTATCTATAGTTTTTTTAAAAATCTTTTTTCTAAAGAACCTTCTTATATATGGTATTTTAGAAAAGATACACTTTGAATAATCAATACATAACAATTTGAACTGTGGGAATAAACCGCGAATAAACTCATAATTATAATTGTCAACTAACAAAGTGGTTCTTTCAATTTCCTCTTTAGTAAAAGCATTCAATAATCGAATTTTATATTGTGGAATGCTCATGAATTTCCTTTGTTCTGTTATATCTGTAACATCAAATAATACTTTCATTATTTTATCTTTTTAATTATTTATAAATATTCGTTCTATTTCTTCTTCATTTTACAGAAAATTGTCTGCACTTTATTAGTCAAAAACAATCGTTCTCCACTAGAACACCCTATATAAAAAATAGTTGGTATCAAACAACATAAAGAAACAATACATATAATAAAAAATGAGACAAAGCTAGAAGACGAAAAATAGTAACATACCACAGGAAAAATAGGAGCAACTATCGCAGTAGCCAATACTGGTTTTAAAACTTGCTGCAAATATGTTAAAATACTCATATTTATCATAGGTAATACAATTTTCAACCTTGCGACTTGGGTGAAGATTTCTACAACAATATGTACTAAAAATACCGTCCAAGGTTGAACATTTCCAAATTTCAACAACAAATATGCAATAGGAACTATACTCAATAACATATTAGCCTCTATCATTTGAAAACGCTTAATTTTTCCAGTGGCATGCACAGATACATTTATAGGATTTTTTAAAGTAAACAGCAAACTGACAACCAGGGTCAATCGCACAAAAGTTACAGTATAATCTGGTACAATCCCCAACCACAAACGAAGCACAAATTCAGCCTCCAGCATTAAAGGTAATGCGATGAAAAGCATGATGTAAAAGGAAAACTTAGAGCTTCTTATAAGTAAAGAATGCATATAGCCAAAGTCTTCCTGAGCATAGCTCTTGGTAATTTGAGGATTTAATGCCATCTGAAAATTAGTACAAAACTGTTGGCTTATGCCCTGTACTTGTACTGCAATGCCACGAGCAGCATTCACTGCTGGGCCAAAGAATATATTCAAAAGCATATTGAGTCCTTGAGTATATCCCATGTCAGCCAGAGAACCATTCATCATCCAGCCTGCATAAGCAAAGATTTCCTTAAACATTTTTTTATCATACGAACAAGGAGCATGGGTCTCTATAAACTTCTTTTTACAATAGTAATAGTAAATCAATCGATCAATACATTGCACCATGAAAAACAAGAAAGAATAAACTATCAACTTATCAAATGGAACAGTCACTAACAAAAATACAATCACCAGTTTTAAGATTCCATCCAACAAAGACATATAGGCAAAAGCCGACATTTTTTCATGAGCAATCACTGCTGCATTGTAAGGAACACTCACTACCGCCATCATTGAAGACAAGATCGAAAATTGGTAAACCCAAAATGCTGCATTTGCTCTATCTGCTGGTATCTGTAGCGCCGTATTCAAGAACCATAGTCCTATCGTTTCTCCCAAGATGAGAACTATTACCGCCAGCGCATAATGAATCGTGAGAATATTACCAAATGTCTGTTTCAACTGTGCTAAATCACCCTTGCCTAAGCCATAGGTTATATAGCGTGACGTTGCTCCACCTAAAGCCCCAGTTAAAAAACTTAGCATAGTAATTACGCCACCGACAACATTGTTTATACCATAATCTACTACGCCTAGCGTTTGAAGTACGACCCTTGATGTATATAAACCGATGAGCATCATCAATATCATACGGAAGTATAACATCAACGTATTTTTAGCTATGCGTTTAGACCTATCAGAATTAAGAGACATATTATTCTAATTAATGCATGAGTCCACTTGAAAAAGTGGGTTCTATTTAAATTAAACAATAGCCTTGGGCAGTTATATTCTGTCCTTGGCATTAACTAACTCTGGCGAATAGTTAGTGTATTAGTTGGTCAAACAACTTTAGCACGCAACTACAGCCTTAAAAATGCCTCACAATAGAGCTATTCGCTCTTTGAACTACTTATTTTGCAATTTGGAGGCTTAATTTGTTGTCAAACCAGAAAAGACGATCCAAGCGCATCTTACAATCGCTTGCAAGCAGTACTTAAAGAGTTTACGGTATTCGGTCTTGTTGTTTCTTATATGGAAGCCATACTGGAGCATGAATGCTTCTACGTTGTTGCGTTTCTTTCGTTCTTTAAACGGTATGGACTCAACCTTGCGTCTGACCTCAGCCTTGTCTACATGTTCTTTCTTGAAATACCTATATGACTTCTTGTCATCGGCGTTCTCAAGGACAATCTTCCATTAATCGTCTGATTTCTCGTATTGCTCAGAGAACACTCGTTCCAATAGGGATTTGTCCCAGATACGGAATGGATGAGAATATAGTCTATGACTATACCCAAGCTCAAAAGACACTTACCCATAGTCTCACTATCAGTACGATACACTATCTTAGCAGCATCCTCAACGAAGAATGACAAGGCTTGCTGCTTCGTTATTTGCTTGAAACACTTGTCAAAGAGGTTCTCTTTGAACTTTTCTTCATGCTTACAAAGTTTACGACGAAAGCCATAGTATAGACGTCCCTCACGTTCACACAACAGTCCTGATGGAGAACTGAACATATCGAATTGCTTTGTCTTTGGATTCTTCTTGAACATAACTAGGATTATTGTTTGAGCCCCCAAAAAAGGTACAAAAAATCTCCAGATTACAAAATATCAAAGGACGAATGTATGTTAAACTTTAACGAGAACACTTTTTCAAGTGGACTCATCCATGTACGCAATATAGGATCCATAGGATCATTAAAGTTGACAGGATTCGAAAAGGTAAGCGAATCACTTAGAATATCCTTAATAATCGGATTTGCTTCAAATGATTCACATCCTTCTATTACTGGTATAGAAGTAAATCTAAAAACCTTATTAGCCTTTACATCATCATTCAATTGTTGAAGTTCGTCATAAAGCAACT
>ERZ1026846.112-NODE-112-length-58954-cov-10.651862_pt1 | contig 58954 bp, 45 predicted proteins | sample MGYA00380153_ERZ1026846 | MGnify/ENA primary metagenome ERZ1026846 (study PRJEB33269, sample SAMEA4719789) | human gut metagenome | biome: human-associated habitat; feature: organic feature; material: feces | place: Cameroon | collected 2013-10 ...
AATGGCGGGAAGCCTTGAAAATAGGGGAAAGTTAAGAGAGTTAATAGATAAATTCAAGTTTGTCAATTATAAACAAACCAATGCTAATTTTCGTAGAATATCTTATATCCGGTATCGTCCGTTTGAACTCAAATCTGAGCGCGGCAAACCTGAATTTGCTGACTTGTAAAGAGGGGATTTTTGCGTTATCCTGTTTTGTAAACGATGAAAAAGAAAAGGAAGCGTAATTATGATAAGTTCAAAGAAAGCAATTGGTGGTTCCATCGCAGCAATCATGGTACTTCTTGTAAGTCAGGTAGTTGCACAATTATTGGCAAGTGTTCTTGTAATCATTAAAATACCAACAGGCATATGCAATATTGTTGCTGGAGTATTGTATTTTGTTTTTACATATTTTCTGCTGAAAGTATTAATGAGTAAAATATTGAAGTTGAATATGGCGGATTGTCGATCGGTGAGGAGGCAGATTCCTATTCGGTAATGTCTTATGTGCTTGATAGTAAGGCGTTTGCCATTACAGGAGGCGAGTATGGAGTTGAGTCATCGGTGATTGCATTGATTGCATATATTGTAGTCGCAGTTTTTGCCTTTGTTATGATTAAGAAAAAGCGAAAAGATTGATAAAAACATATTGTACATGAAAAACGTGTGTAAGCTTCTTAGTTGCCTGCACACGTTTTTGCTTATCGTCTTAAAATATAAAGGCAGTAAATGAACCGCCCTCAAAGTTATTACAATGTATAAGTGAAAGGCGAACAGAACACGTTTTTCATAATCTGTGCACAGACTGCGATACATCTTTGATGTACCGCAAAATGTCAGCCACGCAATGCTGCAATTGGTGTCAGCAATTCGCATGGGCTGACGTTCACGACAAGTAAAGGACACAAACAGTATGACAATTCAGGAACTGGAACGATGCATTCAGCTTTACGGCAAGGATATCTACTCGTTCTGTATGCATTTGACAAAAGAGAAGGGGAGCGCGGACGATCTCTATCAGGATACAATTCTTGAGGCGATGAAGAAGCTGGCAGCGATTCGGTATGAGGATAACCCGAAAAGCTACCTGTTGTCTGTGGCAATCCGCTTGTGGAAGAACCGCGTGAGAAAACTCGCGTGGCGGAACCGGATTGCACCGCAGGTTGGAGAGACGACGCTTGAGCAGGAAGGTGGTGCAACCCCTGACGTGAGTGAGAAAGCGGTCGCAAATGAGGAACGAGGCATGCTTTGGAAGGCAATTGATGCTTTGGATGACCGCTACCGTATCCCGCTTCTTCTCTATTATATGGAGGAGCAAAGCATCGCAGAATTGGCAGAACTTTTATCGATTCCGCAGGGAACAGTCAAAAGCAGACTGCACAAAGCCAGACAATTGTTGGAAAAAGAATTGGAGGATTATTATTCATGAAAGATATGGATGAATTATTAAAACAGAATCTTCTTTCCGACTGTGTTCCAGATGAGAGCCTGAATGCATCGATTTTGGAAAAGGCAAAGGAGACACAGACTATGAAACATAAAACATTTCGTTCAGGAGCAGCTGCGGCGGCTGCAATCGCAATTCTTGCGGTGGGATCGGTATCCGCGTATGCGGCGTATCGCTACCTCACGCCTTCGCAGGTTGCAGATGAGATCATGGATGGAGGCACACTTGCCAAGGCGTTCGAGAGTAAGGATGCAGTGCTTGTCAATGAGACGCAGAAGACAGCCGGATATGACATCACACTGATGGGACTTGTATCCGGAAAGGATCTGATGCCGGTTGCACCGGAAGACAGTCTGGATGGCATCAGCAAGGAGAGGACGTACGCGGTGCTCGCAATCGCAAAAGAAGACGGATCGCCGATGCCTGGCATGCAGGACGACGATTACCAGATCTTCTGTGCGTCCGCACTGGTCAAGGGCAAAAGCTTTATGGATGTGAACAACGGAACGCTGAATGCCGGAGCTCACGCATTTGAGCAGGATGGTGTGCAGTACCAGATCTTAGAGTGCGATAATCTGGAGATTTTTGCAAATATCGGCGTGTATGTCGGCGTAGTGGAAAGCTTTGGACAGGAGTCGCATGCGTTTACGATGGACAAAGAGACTGGGGAGTACCGTGTCAACGAATCGTATGACGGAATGAAAGCGCTTTTTACCATTCCGCTTGATAAGTCGAAGGCAGATGATGCTGCGGCAGAGAAATTCTTCAAAGAAATCGAAGCTGAGGATGCACAGGATTCGGATAGCGGGACAGGCGCACAGGATGAAGCGGCAGGCGCGGAATCTTCGTCTGATGAGAATGAACTGACAAATCAATGGATGAATAATATGGTATCGTTTAAGAATCTTTTAACACCGGATGCACAGGAGTTTCTAAAGCAGCACGCGGAAGTTTACTTTCGGGAGACCTACACACTAAATGAAAACGAAGGTCTCGATGTGCAGACGAATGCGGGAGAGGCAGAATACGACAAGGATACGTTACCGAAAGAGGTCGGTGTTGAGACCGTAAGTGCATTTTCTTCGGACGGAACACTCGCAGGAACATTTGGAGATTCTATCACGAAGAACGAGGATGGAACGTACACTTACACGGTGTATCGACCAATCAATCTGAAATAAATATGAAGTGGAAAGGAACCCGGACGGTTCCAATGAGGACTGTCCGGGTTCTTTTTATTTTCCAAACGGACGAATCCTTTTTGTGAGCATTGCGTTCAATGCAACGAAACTTGCATATCTTAAATTTGTGTGGCATAATCGAAAGGATAGCATAGATTAGCAATTTCGCAGCTTTTTGATAAATAAAGTATGCGGAGATGGAAAAATACACATAACCCAAATGATATTGATTGGTTACGAATACACATAAGAAAGAGGCGATACGATGTATCAGGAAATTTCACAATTACTGATGTATGGGGATTTGGAGGAGGACAGCATCCTCTACCAGATGGGAGAGATTTTTGCAAAATATGAGACCGGAGAGTATAACAAGACCGGACTTGTCAGAGATATCAATGTACAGGTAAAGCGAATTCTGAAAGTAGCAACAGATTACGGATTTGATGACAATCTGTGGCACAATTACCTGACGTTCTTCCTTATGATGAGCGAGAATCCGTTCAGCATGACCTGCGAGAAGGTCGGTGCGAGCGAGGGAAGCGTGAATGCGCTTGTGCAGAATGATTTCCGCATTTTTAAGGCGTTGTTTGATTATGATTTCGGCCCGATCGAGAAGGACCTCGGCATCAGCTGCTTCAGCCAGATTTCCGATTATAAGGCGATCCATAAGAAGGATCTCATGTACAACAAGAACGTGAGCGAGAAGGTGCGCGCACTCAGCAGGAAGCTCGAGGCGGCAAAGGACGAGAAGGAATTCTTCGACGGTGTGACGGGATTCTATAAGGATTTTGGTGTCGGTATGTTCGGACTCAACAAGGCGTTTCGTATCGATGAGAAGCCGGAGGGCGGTATTGCGTTCCGTGCGATCAACAACATGGATACGGTTATGCTCGATGATCTTGTCGGATATGAGATTCAGAAGAAGAAACTTGTGGACAACACAGAGGCGTTTGTGCAGGGCAAGAAAGCCAACAACGTATTGCTTTTTGGTGATAGCGGAACCGGTAAGTCGACGAGTATTAAGGCAATCGTCAACCAGTATTACAAAGACGGTCTGCGCATGATCGAAATCTACAAGCACCAGTTCAAGTATCTGTCCACGATTATTGCGGACATCAAGAACCGTAACTACAAGTTCATTATTTATATGGATGATCTCTCCTTCGAAGAGTTTGAGATCGAGTACAAGTTCTTGAAGGCTGTCATCGAGGGTGGCGTGGAGACAAAGCCTGAGAATATCTTAATCTATGCAACATCGAACCGCAGACATCTCATCAAGGAGAGCTGGAATGACCGCAACGATCAGGATAATTCCAACGATCGTCACCATTCTGATACGGTTGAGGAGAAACTTTCTCTGGTTAATCGTTTCGGTGTCACGATCAATTACTCAAAGCCAACACAGAAGGAATACTTCGACATTGTCGTCAATCTGGCAAGACGCGCCGGCGTGACATTGGACGACGAGAAGTTGAAGGCAGAGGCGAACAAGTGGGAGCTTTCCCACGGAGGAATCTCCGGACGTACGGCGGAGCAGTTCGTCAACTATCTTGCATCGCAGCCGGAGGCATTCCAATAAATATTTGAATTCCTGTTACGTTTGCAATGTGCGATAGGTCGGAAGTTACTTTTATGGCACATTCGGATGGATTGGAAACAGTGGAAACAAGGAGAAATCATGTTATATCAGATTAGTCATGGAGCCGTCGCATTTGCAGACGACGTCATCCTACACGATATTAATTTTGAAATAAGAAATACAGAGAAGATCGCCGTGGTTGGACGTAACGGATGCGGCAAGACGACGCTGCTCAAGCTGATCAACGGAGAGGTGGATCTGGACAAAGGCGAGAGTGATACGGATGTCTTTATCGCAAAGGCAGGCAACCCGCAGATCGGCTATCTGCGTCAGATTGCTTTCGACGATCCAGCCATCACGCTGGAACAGGAAGTGCGAAAAGTGTTTGCACCGATGGAGCAGCGCAAACGCGAACTTGAAGCGGCGGCTGCGGCACTGGAGACGGATTATTCCGAGGAACAGGTGGCGCGCTATACCGCGATGGAAGAGAAGTTCAAAGAGGACGGCGGATATTATTTTGAGAAGGAATATGATGTCCTGATCCGCAAGTTCGGATTCTCTGAGGAGGAGCGCAGGAAGCCTCTGTCAGAGTTCTCCGGAGGACAGCAGACGAAGATTGCTTTCATCAAGCTTCTGTTAAGCAAGCCAGATATCCTGCTTCTCGACGAGCCGACCAACCACCTGGATATCACAACGATCGAATGGCTCGAGAGTTATCTCAAGAGTTATCCGAAGGCTGTCGTTGTTGTATCTCATGACCGAATGTTCCTTGATAACATTGTTGATGTGGTTTATGAGATCGAGTATGGTACGGCGACGCGCTATCCGGGAAATTACACAAACTTCATGGAGCGCAAGAAGGAAAATTACCGCAAGCTCATGAAGGATTACAATGCGCAGCAGAAGGAGATCGCCCGTCTGCAGCGCATGGTGGACCGTTTCAAAAATAAACCGACGAAGGTATCGATGGCGCATTCCAAGGAGAAAGCGATTGAGCATATGGTCAAGATTGAGGCACCGGATCGCTTTGATACAAAGACGTTCCATGCGAATTTCCAGCCGCAGACCGAGACCGGAAACGATGTGCTTACGGTATCGAATCTTGCGATTGGATATGATCATCCGCTTTCCACGGTTAGTTTTGAACTGAAAAAAGGCGAGAAGCTTGGTATCCTCGGCGGAAACGGTTTGGGAAAATCAACGTTACTTAAGACGCTTGTGAACCGGCTTCCGGCACTGGCGGGGGAGTATCGCTTCGGAACGAATGTGCAGATCGGATATTTTGATCAGCAGATGGCAATGTATTCAAGTAACAAGACCGTGCTCGACGATTACTGGGATGAGTTCCCGAACCTGACCGAGACTGAGGTGCGTAACGCTTTGGGCGCATTCTTATTCAGCGGGGATGATGTCTTTAAGAACATTGATATGCTCTCCGGAGGAGAGAAGGTGCGACTTGCGCTCTGTAAGATTTTAAAGAGGCGTCCGAATGTGCTTGTTCTCGATGAGCCGACGAACCATATGGATATCGTTGGCAAAGAGACACTGGAAAGTATGTTAAAAGACTTTACCGGAACACTGATCTTTGTATCGCATGACCGTTATTTTGTGAAGAAGGTCGCGGACCGTCTGCTCGTGTTTGAGGACGGAACGACGCATCTCTATCAGTTTGGTTATGAGGAGTATCAGGAGAAGCTGGACCGCGAGGCGGAGGAAGACAACGGTTATAAGAAGTCTCCGGCAGCACTAGGCGGACTGATCAGCCAAAACGGCGGTAACGCAAAGAATACGCCGGCAGCAGGTGAAACGGCGACCGGAAAGAAATCGTATTACAATCCGGGCAAGGAACGTTCAAAGCTGGAAAAGAAAGTCAAGAAGGCGGAAGAAGAACTCGAAGCCAAGGAAGAGAAGCTGGAAGGCTTGAAAGCGGAGCTGCTTCGCCCGGAGTATCAGTCCAGCTATTCCAAGCTGACCGAGATCCAGGGAGAGATCGACGCTTTGGAAGAAGAGATCATGGAAGACATGGACAATTGGGAGAAGCTGTCGCAGGAGTTGGAAGCGTTAGAAGTATAACAGATACAACCGATTTAAGCTGCCATTCACAGGTTCGTGCGATGGCGGCTTTTTTCTTACAAGTGTTCTGAATCAATGTCACTTAGTTAAGCTTTTTACAAATTAATGGATTTGTGTGCATCTATCGTGAAAAGGATGTGGTAAACAAAAAAAGATTAAAACAATCTTCATTCAAAAAAGATCATATAAATAGCAGACAGGAAGACAAAACAGGAACGCTATACGGAATCGGTGTAGGACCGGGAAATCCAAAGCTTATCACACTGGAAGCATTAGAAACGATCCGTTCATGTAATGTGATATTATTGCCGGCTGTGTCGAAAGAGGAATGTTATGCTTACCGGATCGTCCGGCAGGTGTACCCGGAGATTGCGGATAAACCATTATTATGTATGCCATTTCCAATGATCCATGACAAACAGAAGTTAGAACTGGCTCATGAGCGGGCATATGATGCAGTGAAAGATTATCTGGACCTTGGACAGACTGTGGGAATGTTAACGATCGGCGATCCGGGAATTTATTCAACCTATCTTTATATGCATAAGCGTGCATTAAAAGATGGAAAGAAAGCACAGATCATCAATGGTGTTCCATCGTTTTGTGCAGTTGCGGCCAGACTCGGGATCGGTCTTGGAGAGAAGGCACAGGAGATTCATGTAATACCGGCTTCCTATGATATCGCAGATGCCCTGCAATATCACGGTGTCTGCATTTATATGAAATCCGGCAAGAAATTAAAGCAGCTGGTCGAAGCGTTAAAAGAGCAGGTTATGGCAGGACGTAAGTATGAGATTTATGCAGTGTCAGACTGCGGCATGGAGACGGAGAGAGTATATCATGGGCTGGAAGAAGTCGCAGAGGCTGGCGGTTATCTTACAACGGTGATCGTGAAAGAGAACGCATAATAGATGAGATCTAAGTAATATTGTGAGTATTAGAATCCGTTAGATGAATTTACCAGTTAATGAAAATGTTAATTATTGAAATGTGCCAAACTTATTTAAAATAGAAGTTAAATGATTGACAATTCAATAATGTAATGGTATTTTCTAGTTAAGATTAATCGATTAATTAAATGCGTTTACAGTTTTAATTAATCGATTAACTAGAAGGAGGAATCCTGATGAACATGAAAGAAATTGCGCAATTGGCGGGGGTAACTGCCGCAACAGTTTCGAACGCGATCAACGGAACTGGAAGTGTAAGTGAGAAGAAAAGAAAAGAAATAATGGAAATTATAGAAAGGGAGGGGTATAGTCCTAATCGAATTGCTAAGAGTCTCAGGACGAAGGAAAGTAATACGATTGGAATCATGGTAGAAGATATTACAGCGTTTCAGACACCACGAATCATAGATGGAGTTAATAACTATGTTGAAAAACAGGGATATGCAGTAATTCTGAACAATATGGGTCTTCTTGAGAAAACAGGAAATCACTATTCTGAATTAACCAGCTATCACTCAGCAATAAGTAAAAGTATAAAGTTATTTAATAAAACTCAGATTGACGGACTAATTTATGTAGCTATGCACGACAGGGATGTTATGGAATTAATACCGAAATTGAACATACCAATCGTTCTGGTTTACTGCTATGACACATCCAAAAGAAATTATCACATAACTTACGATAATATTGATATTATTAAGGATGTTGCAGAATACCTGATGAAGCATGGGCATGAAAGGATCGGGGTGATCAAAGGGGCAGAAGATTCTCTGCCTTCGCAGAAGCGTTTAAGAAGCTTTATTTCACAATTGGAAAAAGCGGGGAAAGAACTAAAGGAAGAGTATATATTTCCAGGAGCATGGGAAGTTAAAGATGGAGTAAGTGCTTATGAAAGATATAAACAGCTCAAAGAAAAACCGACAGCAATCTTTGCAATGAATGATCTGATGGCAGTAGGATTTATGGATGCAGCCCTGAATGATGGGGTACGAATCCCGGAAGATGTTTCCGTGATTGGATTTGATAACAGGCAGGAGTGCAGATTTACCAGACCAAGATTAACAACGGTTGATATTCCATTGGGAAAAATGGGAGAAAAGGCAGGACAGATATTATTGAGACTGATCAGCGGACAGATATCTGATGAAAAAAAAGTTGTCTTGCCATGTGAATTTCTGGAAAGAGATTCAGTTACTTATAATGAGTAGGAGGATGTATTATGCAAAAGAAAATTTTAAAAACAATGATGTGTGCAGCAATGGCAATGGCATTGTTGGTCGGATGTGGAAACAGCAATACCCAGAGTACAACAAAATCTACAGAGGAAGCCCCAGGAGAGACAGCCAATCTTTCAGGAACGAAACTTGTGATTGGAGTAGAATCAGGTTCGCCTAATATAGAGTTTTATAAAAATAACGTAAGCGAATTTGAAGATGAAACCGGAATTACCATTGAGTGGGTAGAGATTCCTCACGATAATATGCATGAGAGATTTGTGCAGGAAGCAATTTCGCAGAGCGGTGCGATTGATATTTACGATACCGATCAGCCATGGATTGCTGAATTTGCATCCAAGGGATATCTGGAACCACTGGGAGACAGACTTTCCGAAGAAGATAAAAGTGATTTTTATGAAGCAGCATTAGATGCTTCTTCCTATAACGGAGAATTATATTCTATACCATTCTTTGTACATACACCAGTTGTATTTTACAGAACAGATTTATTTGAAGAAGCTGGTATTACAGAATTCCCAAAAACATGGGAGGAATATGAAGAAGCAGCAAAGAAGCTGACAAAAGATGGTGTATATGGAACAATCATTGAGGCAAAGCAGGCGGGAGAACCAGTAACCCATCTTGTTGACTGGTTCTATCAGGCAGGAGGATCTATTATTGACGTTGATAATAATGTAACTGTAAATTCACCTGAAAATGCGAAGGCGTTTAACTTTATGCTGAAGATGATGTATGAGGATGAAAGCGTAATGCCGGGATCTATCGGATATGATAATGCAGATGTTCATAACATGTTCATGCAGGGTAAGGTAGCCATGGTTAAAAACTGGCCTTATATGTTTGCTATGGCTAAGGATCCGGAACAGTCCAAAGTAAGTGATAAATTTGCAGTTGCAGTCCAGCCGGCAGGAGAAGAGCAGTCGACAGCAGCATGGACATGGGGATTTGGTATTTCCAGCAGCTCAAAAAATAAGGATGCAGCATGGGAATTTGTAAAATGGGCAACTTCTTCTGAGGAACTGGCTCAGCTCGGAATCGCAAATTCTAATCCGGTACCAAGAACATCCTCACTGGAGATTGTTACGAATGACAGCACTTTAACAGAGTTTGACAAGAAAAGCATCCAGGTTATGAGTGATGCTCTCAAGTATGCACACAATGCCACAGAAAATCCAAATTTCCCAACAATTCAGAATGAATTATCCTATACATTGTCAAGTATTATGACACAACAGGTAACTGCGGAAGAAGGATTGGCAGAAGCAGAAAAAGCGATTAAAGAAGCAATCCAGTAAACAGACAGATCCCCATACGGTTTTTCTGTATGGGGATTTTTTGACCAGAAATATTGGCTTAAATGTAAGGAGTAGTGAAAATAATGAGTGAAAAAAAAGGAAGTATTTCTATAAGGGAGAAAAAAAGGCAAAGAGCGGGGTATTCTTTAATAGCACCGGCCTGTCTGGTGTTGCTTGTTATATTTTTTGTTCCATTGTGTTATGCGTTTGCTATCAGTATATCGGATTCAGATGCAGTCATTAGTAGTAGTTTTAAATTTGTAGGATTAAAAAACTATATTTCAGTTATGACAAATTCCAAATTTCTGGCAGCACTCGGACATACCTGCTTCTTTGTAGCTACAACGATCATTCTGGAATTTATTATTGGATTTGTTGTTGCGTTGCTGCTGTATCGGGAGGGACCGGGATCAAGAGTATTTCGTTTAATATTTGCTGTACCACTCATGGTAGCACCTGTTGTTTCCGGACTTCAGTGGAGATGGCTGTTTGCAGATCAATATGGTATCATCAATGCTCTGTTAAATAAATTAGGATTCGAAGCACCTTTGTGGTTTACACAGGTTTCCACATCCTGGGTAACTATTATTGTGGCGAACTTATGGCTTGCTACACCTTTTGTTATCCTTGTATTATTGGCAGGACTCGGAGGATTGTCAGAAGAACTGAATGAAGCAGCTGCCATAGATGGTGCAAATCACATACAGACATTTTTTCACATTATACTTCCACAGCTTAAGCCGACAATCCTGGTTATTCTTGTAATACGATTGACAGATGCGTTCAGAATATACGATCTTGTTTACATCCTGACAGGTGGCGGCCCTGGAGGAGGAACGGAAGTGTTGAGTACATTTATCTATAAAAGAATCTTTTCAGATTGGAAATTTGGACAGGGATCGGCGGCAGCTTTTCTGGTTATGCTGATCATTTGTGTTCTGAGTTCTCTGTGTAATAAATGGATGAAGGAGGAGGAATAGTTTTGAAAAGAAAAAAAGTAATAAATATTCTGGTTTTCCTACTGCTGACATTAATTTCTGTAATTACGCTGTTCCCGATTATATGGACAGCAATTACATCACTAAAAACAGATGTACAGATGTTTGCAATCCCACCGGATTTGCTGCCTAATCCGGCAACATTATCACATTATAAAGAAGTGATCACGGGAAATTTCCCAGCTTATATCAGAAATAGTATTCTGGTTACATTTTTTAGCTGTGCAATATCGTTGGTTCTCGGTATACCTGCAGCCTATGGATTTGCAAAATATGGAACAAAGAAGATCAATCCAATCTTTGCGGCTGTTACTGCCATCAGAATGGTTCCGACGGTTGCAATGGTAATTCCTTTTTTCCTGATTATACGAAATATTCATTTGAGTGATACGTTAATGGGATTGATTATTACATACATTCCATTTGAACTCACATTAATAATATGGATGTTAAAAAATTTCTTTGAACAGATTCCAAGAGAGGTGGAAGAAGCGGCCGAGTTAGATGGTCTTTCCGCATGGGGAATTCTGTTAAAGGTAGTTTTACCGATGTCAAAATCGTCGGTAGGTGTTGCAGGACTTATGGCATTCCTGTTTTCCTGGAATGAATTTATGTTTGCCCTGTCTCTTACATCAACGAAAAGTGCACAGACACTTACGGTTGGAATTGCCGGATATGTGACGTCCTTCCAGACATTCTGGGGAAGCATGTCGGCAACAGGAATTCTGTTTATGATTCCGGCATTTATTTTAACATTTATTTTCCAAAAAGATTTAGTGAAAGGTTTGACAGCAGGTGCTGTAAAGGGATAAAAATATGAAGATTAATGCATGCAGTGAACAAATACAACTGGATAATCTGGAAATGGTGATCGGAAAGATTACGAAACCGGTTATTTTAGAAATCTGGAATGGCAGACAGAAAGATTCTGTGATTCGCAGGGAATATCCATACACAAAGGTTACGCAGACAGATGATGGATTAAAGGCATATGCAAGAATAGAGGATGAATGGGCAGGAACGACGGAAGTTACAGACATTTATCGTGTGGAAGAGGGAGAAGTTGTTCTCAGCAGACAAGTCCGCATTCTTAAGGAAAGCGGATATCCGGGAATACGACTTCGGACTGAAATATCATTGTTTCCAGACAGAAAAAATGCCTTTGAGGATCTGCGGTATTTTGCACCACCGGCTATCTATGATAAGAACGATCTTGATGAGGATGGATATGAGGATTATTTTCATACAAAAAGAACGATATTCAGGGATGACCGCTTTAATTATCCGATGTTTACCTGCTACTCAGAGGAAACAAAGGAAGCAGTCAGCATAGAAAGAGATCCATTGCCGGCATTCGATTCAAACCCGGATCGTAAAATGTCTGAAGAGACAGGAGAAAAAGAAGCTCTCTTTATTCAGAAGACAGATATTGGCAGCATGGGAGCAGATGGCAGTGATGGGAACACCAAACTTACCTGTTGTTATCCTTTTTATGAAGGGGATGCAACAATAGCATTATATATTATAAAAATGGTGCCTTTCGGTGCATTCTGGCCTGCAAAGGCTGGAGAAGAATTCTCAGTGACGTATCGTATTTCAAATCACAAATATGAGAATTATCATGATGCATGCTGGTATAGCATTAGAGATATCATCAGAAAAACACATCCGCAGGCAGAACCGTTAAGTGTGTCACCAGAAGAACTTATTAAGTTAAGATTAGATGCACTGGATCATTATTATGTAGAGAAAAGTGTTGAAGAAGATAAAAACTTACCTGCAGGTTATGTACTGAACTGTCATCCACAGGATGGTGTGCAGCTTGAAAATATTATTCAGTATGGATTTACAGGACAAAATATCCTGAATGCATACAATGTCCTGAGGTACGGATACGAACATGATAACGAGGAATACCGTAGGAAAGCATTAAAAACAGCAGACTTTTTTGTAAATACGATTCATATAAAGGAATCTGGTATGTTTTACAACTTATATAATGTGGATACTAAATCAGTGAATTTCTGGTGGACAGGACTTTTACTTCCGTTGGCTTATGCGAAAGGAGAAGAGTTAGAAAAACTGATGGGACCATTGTATGAATATCGTAAGGATGTGATTCAGAAGCTGGTAAATATGAAAGGTGCATATTTGCGATGCATGAATGAAGATGTTACAGCATTGCTTCGCCTTTATCGCTATGAAAAAGAAAAAGGAACAGAGCATGCCGGATGGCTTGAAGCAATAGAAAACTACGCCGGATTTCTTTTAAGAACTCAGGAACAGGATGGAGGCTGGTATAGAGCATATAATCTTGAAGGAAAGCCATTACTTGAGCCGGTTAAATGGTTTGGAAATACCATTTATGAGCAGAAATCTTCAACAGGAACATCCATTACCTTTTTAACAGAGTTATACGAGCTGACCCAAAATGAAGCATATCTGGATGCAGCCGTAAGAGCTGGTATGTTTGTAAAAGAATATATTATTGACAGAGTCCGGTTTAATGGTGGTGTCCATGACAGCATTTATGCAAAAGGTCAGCTGATAGACAATGAAAGTATTCTTTATCCTATGTTTGGTATGTTATCGTTATATGAAACGACCAGGAAAAAAGAATTTCTGGATGCAGCCGTAAGAGCAGCACATTACTTCGCATCCTGGGTATGTATGTGGGATGTACCGCTTCCGGAGAATAGCACTTTACATAAATATGGTTTTCATAGTACCGGAATGGGAGCATGCGATACCTGTGGTTGCGGATATGTTCATCCGTTCCAGTTGATGGGTGTTGCGGAAACAGCACAGATCGCAGTTTACGCAAAGGATAAGGAACTTTTTGATATTGCAAAGTTATATTGGCTCGGATGTAACCAGACAGTAGAGACAGAAGAACATTCATGGGGATATGCTATGCCTGGATTACAGGAAGAAGGATATCTGCTTAGCTGGTGGGCAGTGGATGATCCAATGTTTGCAGCAGATACCGGATTTGGATATCGATTAAAAGGTGAGGGAAACAAGACCTGCTTTCCATGGATTAATGCAGTCGGAGTAAAAGCATACTGGGCAATGCTGGACAGGTTTAACAGTGTCGATTTTGATGAAATAGAAAAGAAATTTTTTTAGGATACCAAAGGAGAGAGAAAGTATGAGATTAAAAACCGTTCAGCTTTCAAATATGAATATCACTGATCCGTTCTGGAAGCAGTATACAGATCTTGTTGAAGATGTGATTATTCCTTATCAGTGGGATATCATGAATGACAATGTCCCAGGGGTGGAGTCCAGTCATTGTCTTGAAAATTTTAAAATTGCAGCAGGACTAAAAAAAGGTCAGTTTTACGGTGCAGTATTTCAGGATACAGATGTAGCCAAATGGCTGGAAGCAGTGGGATATTCATTGGCTGAAAAGAAGAATGAAAAACTGGAAAAACTTGCAGATGATGCAATTGATCTGATCGTACAGGCACAGCAGGAAGATGGATATTTAGATACTTATTTTATTATTAAAGAACCGGAACAGAAATGGAAAAATCTTTGTGAAGGACATGAATTGTATTCAGCAGGGCATATGATAGAAGCAGCAATTGCCTATTATGAAGGAACAGGAAAAAGAAAACTTCTTGACAGTATGATTAAACTTGCTGATCTGATCTGCAGAACTTTTGGACCAGAAGAGGGTCAAAATCATGGATATCCGGGACACCAGGAGATAGAACTGGCATTAGTCAGACTTTACCGGGTAACAAAAGATAAAAAATATCTGGAACAGGCAAAATATTTTTTGGATATTCGCGGAACAGGAGAAAATTACTTCTTAGAAGAGCGGAAACAGGCAAATTTCAAAAGAATTTTTCCAGAATTTGAGGATTATGATCCTTCCTATTCCCAGTCACATAAGCCGGTGAGACAGCAGAAAACAGCTGAAGGACATGCGGTGAGAGCTGTTTATATGTATTCTGCAATGGCAGATGTAGCAGAGGAATATCAGGATAAGGAACTGATGCAGGCTTGCGTTAATCTGTGGGAAAACATTACACAGAAAAGAATGTATGTCACAGGAGGCATAGGATCTTCGGGATTTCTGGAGAGATTTACGACAGATTATGATTTGCCTAATGACTGTAATTACTCTGAAACCTGTGCTTCTATCGGCATGGCTTTGTTCAGCCTGCGGATGGCAAACATTACACGGGATTCACGATATATAGAAGTGGTAGAACAGGAATTATATAATAATATTCTGGCAGGGATTGCACAGGATGGAAAGAGTTTTTTCTATGTAAATCCATTGGAGATAAAGCCACAGCAATGTATGCCGCATACATCAAGAGCTCATGTGAAATCAAGGCGGCAAAAATGGTTTGGAGTTGCATGCTGCCCTCCTAATATTGCAAGAACATTGGCATCTCTTGGACAGTACATATATGGAGTTGACGGAACCAGCATTTATACACATTTATATATTGGAAACCAGACAGACATTCCTGTAAATAATAACGTGGTGCAGATTACCATGGATTCCATGTTTCCATGGGAAGGTAATATAAAAGTTAAGGTTCAGGGAGTAAAAGAAAATATTAAACTATATTTACGAATTCCAGGTTATGCAGAAAACTTCCGATTATATTGTGATGGAAAAGAGCAGGAACTGGTAGAAAACAATGGCTATGCGATTCTGGAGTTATGCAAAGATAGTGAGATCAGCATTCAGTTTGAGATGCCGGTTGAATTTCTTCATGCAAACTGCAAGGTCAGTGCAGATATAGGTAAGGTGGTTATAAAAAGAGGTCCAATTGTGTATTGTTTGGAAGAAATCGATAATGGATCAGATCTTCAGTGTATTTATCTCAATAACAAAGAAGTACAGAAGAAAAAGTCCACTGATTTTTCAGAATGCCTTGAATTGGAATTACAGGGTAAAAGACTGATATCACCAGATGAGGGATTATACAGCAGTGTTGGACTGAACTATGAGAATACAGACATCAGGGCAATACCATATGCCTACTGGAATAATCGCGGCGAAGGAGAAATGGTTGTCTGGATTCATGAAATGATTTGAGAGGTTATTCGAAAAGATACGAATATTTTATTCTTTTTTCCACATACTAGTTCCAAAACCAATATATAACAAAAGACTGCAAAGGCGAATGTTAAAATATGGAATTGGAGGAAAAAAGCTTGAAATCAACCGGCATTGTTAGGCGTATAGATGATTGAGTTATAATAGGACAAAAGTTCAGGAGCCTTAAAACATCGGGTTTTCGCTGATTTTGTCCACTTTCAGACCGAAATAACTCCGAAGCATAAAGGTAAGAACTTTTTCAAAGCATACCTTGTATGTGTCGCCGGCAATATGGCGTAAATCAGAGGTAAGGAGGTCTAACAGATTGAAGCAAGGTGTTTTGTTCAAAAAATAAGGGTGCATCTCCCAGAGGTGCATCCTCAACTTAATATGATTACATAGAGCGTTTATTCGCCCCTTCGCACGGGGCTGGGTAGACGCTCTTTTTTTATGCCCAAAACCATGGGCAAATACGAATGATTGGAGGTATCTCATTTGAACAAGACTGTATATGCCGCAGACAAGCTGAGCGATTGCCATTACTGCTACTTCTGGACGAATGGCAGAAAGGGTTGCCGTCTGGGTAGAAATAATTGCTACTACCTAATCTCTTTGCCACCGAAACCAAAGTCGGAATGTGATGGCTGTCCCTATGGGCGAGATCACCCGTGCATTGGTTGGTGTACGAAGAAGATTATGCGTGAGGTGGGGCTTCGTTGATATGGATGCGTATAAACAGGAATACCGCTTCTGCTATTTTGCCCGATGTCTTGATGAAAAGACGGATACGACTTTCCGTAGCATTCCGCTGACAACAGAAAGTTTTCCGCAGAAAGAAGGTGGTGAAGCCGAGTGAGTTTTGATTATTTCTCGGATCAGCTCAGTATGGATCGGTATGCCTATGGGGGGCCCCCATTTTCATTGCTGACAGGGGATTTTCCAGTTACAACGTTTTTGCCCATGCAATCGAAAATAATGTTGATTTTTTAATTCGTGCTAAGGATTTGAATGTACAGCGTTTTCTTGGCGTCGGGACTCTTCCTGACAAACTGGATACAACCATAGAGCTGATTCTGACCAGAACACAATCTAAAAAGAAACATAAACATCCCGAAAAAGAATCACAATACCGCTATATTTGTAAAACCATAGCTTTCGACTATCTTAATCCAGCTGATATTTCCGATGAATATCTGCTGAAACTAAGAATCGTCCGCGTTGAAGTATCCGATGGTGTTTTTGAAAATATTATCACTACACTTTCCGAAGAAGACTTTACACCGGACGATATAAAATACTGTTACAATCTCCGCTGGGGCATTGAAACTTCTTTTCGCGACCTAAAGCATACCATTGGAGCTACTAATTTACACTCTAAAAAAACAGAGTATGTTGCATTTGAACTGTGGAGCAAGCTCATTTTGTACAATTTCTGTTCCATAATTATTTTACATGTACCAGTAAAAAGCAGGAATCGCAAATATGAGTACCAAGTCAACTTTTCTCTCGCAATGAAAATCTGTTTTGATTTTCTAAGAGGAGTCGCACCACCAAATGTAGAAAGCCTGATAAGTAAGTATATCCTACCTATCAGGCCCGATAGGAACTATGCCCGACAGCATAGAGTCCAAAAACCAATCAGCTTCTCTTACCGATTTGTATAACATGGAGTAACTGACAATTTTAGTATACACTAATTTTAAGGCAGACGAAAGTCTGTCTTAAAGTCGTGCCTGATATCTATATGATCTTTTTTGAATGAAGATTGTTTTAATCTTTTTTTGTTTACCACATCCTTTTCACGCTAGATGCACACAAATCCATTATTTGTAAAAAGCTTAACTAAGTGACATTGGTTCTGAATAGTTATAAAAAATATTAAAGATGCATAAAATTTCTGAAAACTCGTTGCTTTTTTTGTTGATTATGATATAATACAAACATGATACAACATAAGACGTATCAAATACACAGCAAAGGGGTTGGACAGCATGAGAATCACAATTACCGGAAGAAATATTGAACTTACAGAGGGACTTAAGGCTGCTGTGGAGGAGCGCCTTTCTAAACTTGAGAAATTCTTTACGGCGGATACCGATGTATTTGTTACATTGAGTGTGGAGAAGGAACGCCAGAAGATTGAGGTAACGATTCCGATTAAGGGACATGTTATTCGTTCTGAGCAGGTCAGCAACGATATGTATGTTTCCATTGATTTAGTAGAGGAAGTCATTGAGCGTCAGCTTAGAAAATACCGCACGAAGCTCGCTTCCAAGAAGATGAACGTTGCAGAAAGCTTTAACGCAGATTTCATCGAGGCAGATGTGGACGAGGATGAGGAAGTGAAGATTGTTCGTACCAAGAGATTTGGTATGAAGCCGATGTATCCGGAAGATGCCTGCATCCAGATGGAACTGACAGGACACGATTTCTTCGTATTCCGTAACGCAGAGACGGACGAAGTGAATGTCGTATACAAGAGAAAAGGAAATACATACGGATTGATCGAGCCGGAGTGCTAGGAGCAAATGTATTCTTTTGAATGAATGTGTAAGATGCCGCAGACCTATAAGGTCTGCGGTTTTTTTACTGTATAGTAAATTTCGCTCGGGTATGAGAGTGTGCGACAAACACACACTTTATTTTGCATGCAACGAATGAAAGCCAGGGTCTGCATGATATTTTGGCAATGATTACGACAAATATGCACAAAACAGAATCTGCGAAATTGTGCATTAACTATACGCGAAACGCGTCTTGCTTTTTAGGCATAAATACGATAATTTTGAGGGTAGAGACGCGAGATGGGGAGTCGTAGCCTTGCAGTTGTGAAGATGCCAAGGAGGGTAATGAGAGAAACTAGTAATAATACTTTACAGAAACATTTTCAAACAATGGTCACAAATGAGAGCTTTATGAATGAGATTTCAAACTGGCTCGATATATGGGGAGATAAACGTCTGTTGATTCTCAGGCATCTCGTATATGAGATTGATCTGTCGGAAACGGAACAGTTGAAAGAGGCATTGTATGAATATGGAAGTTGTCTGACCGAGAAGAATTACTGTGGCAGAAAGCTTTTTTCCATGATGGCGGTATTGATCGGACAGATTGAATCCGGCGAACTTATGGAAGCGTAGCGAGTTTTAAGAAAATACAAAAGAGAAGGGAATGCATTTTCACAATTGCGTTATGGAAGCCGGTGAACTGACGGCTTCCTTTTTTATGACTATTCAGCCCCACCCATACATTCGCAAAAGCGTACGATAATAGTTACTTGTTTTTACAATTGTGCTACAAACATCAAAAAAAGTGCGCAAACAAATTCTTTCTCTTGTGTTTGAGTGGTGGGAGTGGCTATAATAGAACGATAGGAAATTGATAGATACTATATTAAGATAGAGGAGATGCAAAAAATGGATATCGTAGTATTAGCAGGAGGACTCAGCACGGAGCGTGATGTGTCATTCAAGACAGGAAGTATGGTTGCAGCAGCACTCAAGGAGAATGGACACAGAGTGATTCTTCTGGATGTGTTTATGGGATATGGTGAGCAGGAAGTGGATTTAAATGGAATCTTTGATCGCGCAGATGAGATCAGCGTGAAGGTTTCCGATATTCCGGAGGTTGCGCCGGATCTTGCCGCTGTCAAAGCGTCAAGAAAGGATCAGTCACCATGCTTTTTCGGCCCGAATGTAATCCGTATGTGCCAGATGGCAGATATCGTGTTTATGGCGCTGCACGGAGAGAATGGAGAGAATGGTAAGGTACAGGCAGCATTTGACCTGTTTGGTGTCAGATATACAGGAAGCGATTATTTAAGCAGTGCGATTGCGATGAATAAAGGCATGGCGAAGAAGCTTTTTGTGGAAGCCGGTATTCCGACTCCGATGGGAATTTCTATGACCAGAGAGACACGCGAGGATGATGTGACAAAGTTAAATCTTCATCTTCCATGTATCGTAAAGCCATGCTGCGGCGGATCCAGTATCGGTGTCACGATCGTAAAGGATGCAGCAGAGTTTAAGGCAGCACTCGATGAGGCGTTCCGTTGGGAGAATGAACTTGTAATCGAGGAGTTCATTGAGGGACGTGAGTTCTCAGTCGGTGTCATTGAGGGCAAGGCGCTTCCGGTTATTGAGATCGCTCCGATTCAGGGATTCTATGATTATAAGAACAAATATAAGGCAGGCAGTGCAGTCGAGACCTGTCCGGCAGAACTTCCGGAGGAGGTATCTGCGCAGATGCGTCATTATGCAGAAGAAGTTGCCAAGGTGATCGGACTTGATACTTATTCCCGTTCCGACTTCCTTCTCGACAAGGATAACAAGATGTACTGTCTCGAGGCAAACACGCTTCCGGGCATGACCCCAACCAGCTTACTTCCACAGGAAGCTGCTGTGGTTGGCGTGAACTTTAACGAACTGTGTGAGAAACTGATCGAGATCTCGATGAAGAAATATGAGGATTAAGCATGTTTGGATGTTATTATAAGAACGAACTTGAGAATGGTATGCCAAATATGACTCTGGAAAATATTGCAAAGGCATGTAAAGGCACTTATGTCGGTGAGTCTGCGGATCTGCAGAAAGTGATTGCAGGCGCAGTCGCAGACAGCCGCAAGGTGGAGAAAGATTATCTGTTCATCCCGATCAGGGGAGAGCGCGTGGATGGTCATTGTTTTATCCCGGATGTATTTGAAAAAGGCGCGCTTGCCGTACTCTCGGAAGCTGCGCTGGATCATCCGGCAGGACCGTATATTCTTGTGGATTCCACAACGGATGCGATGAAGAAGATCGCTGCTTTCTATCGGACACAGCTGGATATCAAAGTAGTCGGAATCACCGGAAGCGTCGGCAAGACGAGCACGAAGGAGATGATCGCTTCCGTGTTGTCTCAGAAATATTCGGTGCTGAAGACCGCGGGTAATTTCAACAATGAGATCGGACTTCCGCTCACGATTTTCAATATCCGTGCGAAGCATCAGGTTGCGGTACTGGAGATGGGAATCTCGGATTTTGGTGAGATGCACCGCTTGTCTACAATGTCGCAGCCGGATATCTGTGTGATTACGAATATCGGTTTATGTCATCTGGAGAATCTTGGAACAAGAGACGGTATCTTAAAGGCAAAGACGGAGTGCTTCGAGCATATGCAGCCGGATGGAACAGTCATTTTAAACGGAGACGATGATAAGCTTTGTACGAAGAAGGTTGTTAACGGAAAGCCGGCAATCTTCTATGGTATGGGCAAGGAACCGCTGCTCTCCGCAGACAGAGAGCCGATGGCGGAGAAAAGCATTTATGCAACGGATGTGAAGAACCTCGGGCTGGATGGAATGCAGGCGCACATCTATACACCGGAAGGCGATTTTATGGCGCATATTCCGATCCCGGGCGAGCATAATGTATATAACGCTTTGGCCGGTACGGCAGTCGGACTGCAGCTTGGCTTAACCATTCAGGAGATTCAGCAGGGAATTGCCTGCGCGCAGACAATCTCCGGTAGAACGAATGTGATCCATACAGCAGGCATGACGGTGATCGATGATTGCTACAATGCGAATCCGGTTTCCATGAAAGCATCCATCGAGGTGCTGGCAAATACGGCGGGACGCAGGATCGCTGTGCTTGGCGACATGGGAGAACTCGGAGAGAATGAAGTGGCACTTCATTACAGCGTCGGTGAGGCAGTCGGAAGATCCGGTATCGATGTACTTTTCTGCGCAGGCAAGCTTGCGTCCGAGTACGCGCGTGCGGCAGCAACTGCCAATGTGAATTGTCAGATCTATTATTACGAGACTGTGGAGCAGCTGCTTCCGGAACTTCTCGCCTTCGTTAAGGAGGGAGATACGATTCTTGTGAAAGCGTCGCATTTCATGCAGTTCCCACAGATTGTGGAAGCACTTAGTGAGAAAAATAAGTAATCAAAGGAGAAAGATATTATGGCAAACCCAATTGTTACATTTACGATGGCTGACGGAAAAGTGATGAAAGCAGAACTTTATCCGGAAGTCGCACCAAACACAGTCAACAACTTTATCAGTCTTGTGAACAAGGGCTTTTACAACGGACTGATCTTCCACCGTGTCATCAACGGCTTTATGATTCAGGGTGGAGACCCGGAAGGAACCGGAATGGGTGGTCCTGGATATGGAATCAAAGGTGAGTTTGCACAGAATGGTGTGCAGAACGACTTAAAGCATACCGCGGGCGTTCTCTCTATGGCACGTTCCATGATGCCGAACTCCGCAGGAAGCCAGTTCTTTATCATGCACAAGGATGCTCCGCATCTTGATGGCGCATATGCTGCATTCGGTAAGATCATCGAGGGACAGGATGTGGTCAATGCAATCGCAGAGGTTGCAACCGATTACAGTGACCGTCCACTTGAGGATCAGGTGATGGAGACGGTTGTGGTTGAGACATTCGGCGAGGAATATCCGGAGCCGGAGACCGTATAGTAGAATTAGATTAAGAGGCAGATTCTTCGGAATCTGCCTTTTTAGGATTTTATGGCGATATGGAGAGAGTATGAGTCGAAAAGAGGAGAATGGATTCTCGACAAATTTAAGATTGACCACGATCGTGTACAGGGAAGGTGAGTGGTCGCCGGAATTGCTATCCAAAGATGTACGAGATCAATATACGTATTGTGAAATGCCCAAAATGCAATCTATATCAAATGAGCAGGTGAAATCATCGGCACAAATGAATTCCCAAGAGATAATTTCGGAATATGCGGACTTACTTAAGGATACAATGATACAAAATAACATCGATCCTGAGAATGTGTTATATATTGCAGCAACACAGGAAAGCCTGCACGCGGCACAGATGCTGGGGATGGCGGTGCTTGGCTATGATAACAGGTCAGAAATGGGATATAGCTATATCCAAGAGAAACAGGAGTGTGTGAATCTGCCCCATTCTCTCAGTGGCGTAAAAAACGTTGTCGAAGGTTTCGAGGAAGTGGATGCGCTTTTTCTGAAACGTGTATATGAGAGAGAACATCACCTTCCGTGGGAGATCGCAAGAACCGACCGGTGGATCCTGCGGGAATTTACAATGGATGATATGGATGGTCTGGTGGAACTCTATGACCAGCCGGGCGTTGCCTATCGGATCGTGAATGGATATCAGGTTCCGGGATATATTGAGCCGCTGCTGCCGCGCGAGGAGGAAGAGGAATACCAGAGATGCTATATTGAGAATATGTACGGCTTCCATGGATACGGAATGTGGATCGTGACAGAAATTCGCTCGCCCCGTATCATCGGTCGTGCGGGTCTTGAAAACAGGGAGTATGAAGATGGCGTGGAGCTTGAGATGGGATATGTTATTGATCCGAGGTGGCAGCGAAGGGGAATTGCATATGAGGTATGTTCCGTTATCATGGAGTATGCGAGAGAGAGCACGGATTTTCCGAGGCTGAATGCCTTGACGGAGGCGGACAATGTGGCATCGATCGCTTTGCTTGAGAAACTGGGATTTACCTATCTGGAGGATACCGATGTGTCGGGAAGCAGAACCAGAAGGTATGTATATGATTTCGACCGGACATAAAATGGAATATCGGTAACGAAAATAGTCAAGAACCTTGCACAAAATCTTGCAATACGTAAAAAAATAAAATATAATTTAGTATTATACATTAAGGATTCATAAGTAAGCGGGTGAGCAGATGGCAGACATTTCTACAGAAGAACTGGAACGAATCGAACAGGAATTTCATTCGGGTCCCGGAAATATTAAGACAACAAAAGAATTTGCAAAACCGGAGGATCTCTACAAGGATCTGATTGCGAGTATCAAGAAGTATCATCCTTCTACGGATATCTCGCTGATCGAGAAGGCGTATAAGGTTGCTTATAAGGCACATGAGGGACAGGTGCGTAAGTCGGGAGAGGCTTATATCATCCATCCGCTTTGCGTGGCAATCATCCTGGCAGAACTCGAGCTGGATAAAGAGACGATCGCTGCCGGACTTCTTCACGATGTATTGGAAGATACTGTGATGACGAATGAGCAGATGAAGGAAGAATTCGGCGAGGAAGTTCTTTTGCTTGTTGACGGCGTGACCAAGCTGCAACATCTGCATCTGACGGACAATATTAAGAATCCGAAGGATAAGAATGCGGATCGTCTGGAGATGCAGGCGGAGAACCTTCGTAAGATGTTCCTTGCGATGGCGAAGGATATCCGCGTTATCATGATCAAGCTTGCAGATCGCCTGCACAACATGCGTACGCTCAAGTACCAGTCCCGCGAGGCACAGACGCGTATCGCAAGAGAGACGCAGGAGATTTATTGTCCGATCGCGCAGCGTCTTGGTATCAGCAAGATCAAGGTAGAACTTGAGGATCTGTCGTTGAAATACCTTGAGCCGGAAGCTTACTATGATCTGGTGGAGAAAGTCGCTTTGCGCAAGAATGTGCGTGATGAATATGTACAAAGCCTCGTGGAGGAAGTGCGCAAGCAGATTGAGGAGGCCGGTATCAAGGCAGAGATTTCCGGTCGTGCCAAGCATTTTTTCTCCATCTATAAGAAGATGAAGAATCAGGATAAGACGATCGATCAGATCTATGATCTGTTTGCAATTCGTATTATCGTAGATTCAATTAAGGATTGTTATGCGGCGCTTGGAATCATGCATGAGAAATATAAGCCGATTCCTGGCCGTTTCAAGGATTATATCGCGATGCCGAAGCCGAACATGTACCAGTCGCTTCATACGACTCTGATCGGACCGAGCGGACAGCCGTTTGAGATTCAGATCCGTACATTCGAGATGCATCGTACCGCGGAATATGGTATCGCAGCACATTGGAAATACAAGGAAGCCAACAACGGTGGTGCGACCTCTACGACAGTTACCGAGGAGGAGAAGTTAAGCTGGCTCAGACAGATTCTTGAGTGGCAGCAGGATATGTCGGATAATAAGGAATTCATGACTCTGCTCAAAAGTGATCTGGATCTCTTCTCTGATACGGTATTCTGCTTCACACCATCCGGTGATGTCAAGAATCTTCCGAACGGATCGACACCAATCGATTTTGCGTACAGCATCCATTCGGCGGTCGGCAACAAGATGGTCGGTGCAAAGGTCAATGGTAAACTGGTGCCGATTGATTATGTGATCCAGAACGGAGATCGTATTGAAGTTATTACCTCGCAGAATTCCAGAGGTCCGAGCCGCGACTGGCTGAATATCGTCAAAAGTACACAGGCGAAGAACAAGATCAACCAGTGGTTCCGAAGCGAATTAAAAGAAGAGAATATCCTGCATGGCAAAGATATGATCGCAGCCTATGCGAAGTCCAAGGGCATTAACTTCGGAGAGATCAACAAGCCGGAATATCAGGAGAAGATCATCCGCAAGTACGGCTTCCATGACTGGAATTCCTGTCTTGCTACGGTCGGACACGGTGGTCTTAAGGAAAGCCAGATAGTCAACCGTATGTATGACGAGTATCAGAAGGATCATCCGGTTCTTGTCACGGATCAGGATGTCCTTGACAGCGTAGCAGGGAATAAGCCTGCGGAAGCACCGCAGCATTCGAAGAGTGGTATTGTCGTCAAAGGTCTTTATGACGTTGCGGTACATTTCAGCAAGTGTTGTTCACCGGTGCCGGGGGATGAGATCGTTGGTTTCGTAACACGAGGCAGAGGTGTATCCATCCACCGTACGGATTGTGTAAATATATTGCATTTGTCAGATATGGAGCGTGCGCGTCTGATCGAGGCCGAGTGGCAGGCAGGTGCGGAGCGCGAGGAATTTGGTGAGTATCATGCGGAGATCAAGATTTTCGCACACGATCGTTCCGGACTTCTTGTGGATATTACCCGTGTATTTACCGAGGCGGATATCAATATCTCCGGTATTCACTCGAAGACGAGCAAGCAGGGGATCGCAACCATTGAGGTCGCTTTCCAGACAAAGGGACGCGACCAGATTACAAAAATCGTGGAGAAGATCCGCCAGATCGAAAGTGTAATGGATATTGAGAGAACCACGGGTTAAGTGGAACTTATGGAATCGAGTAGGGTAACCTACTCGATTTGCTGATAGAGAGTAAAGGAGTTATTATGTCAAAACTGAAAGTAAATCATTATGTGGTCGGTCCGGTGCAGACCAACTGTTATTTTGCAATTAATGAGGAGACGAAGGAACTTTTAGTGATCGATCCGGGCGCAAGTGCAAAGCAGCTTGCGGAGCGCATCAGACAGGAAGGATGTAAGCCGGTGGCAATTCTTCTGACACATGGGCATTTTGATCATGCGACAGGCGCAGAAGAATTAGCGCAGGAGTTTGATGGCATTTCAATCTATGTATATGAGGACGATAAGGAGACGCTTGCGGATCCGCAGATGAATGTGAGCTATATGATTGGCAAGGAGCTTGTTTTTCATGCAGATGAATTCTTAAAGGATGAGCAGGAGATCGACCTGGCGGGATTTCATATCCGGGTGCTCCATACGCCTGGACATACACCGGGGGGCTGCTGCTACTATTTTCCATATGAGGATGTGGTGTTTACCGGAGATTCCCTGTTTTGCGGATCAATCGGCCGCACGGATTTCAAGGGAGGAAGTTCTTCGCAGCTTGTGCGTGCAGTCAAGGATAAGCTGATGAAACTGCCGGATCGAACGATGGTCTATCCGGGACACAACGATATTACAAGCATTGAACATGAGAGGATGTATAACCCATACCTATGATAACTGTAAATTTAAACCGAACGGAATTTGAATATGATATTCATTCGCTGCTGAAGGCCTTTTTCCCGAAGGAGGACGTCGAGATCTACTATACGGCGGAGGCACATGCGGATGAGAAAAATGTTGCGTGCACGAATCACTCTGTTGCAGCGGGAAATGAGGATGAGACAAACAGGAAATCTGGTCATCGGTCGCACCGGGCAGATGACGATGCGGATAGAAAACAGATTTCACATTTTACGATAGATTATGCGGATGACAGGATCTCGATTGCATGGGATGGAATGCCCCTTCGTCTGTTGGGTACAACCTCGAACCGGACGGATGAGTATTCGACGCTTGAGAACGTGGATGATGAAGCGGTAGAAGGACCGGGACTCCGCACATTTAAGGTGGATTTTGCGAACCGTGCTGAGACGAAAAATGCGTTAAAAGAGCATCTGTACCGACTGCTTGAGGAAGAGACCGGGCGCAGTCTTCCATGGGGAACTTTAACCGGAATCCGCCCGACGAAGATCCCGATGCAGCTTCTGGATGAGGGAAAGTCTGAACGTGAAGTGGCAGATTACATGAAGAAGACGTATCTTGCTTCGGATGAGAAGATTGACCTTTCCATTGCAATTGCGGAGCGTGAGCGTGCACTGCTCTCCAAGCTGGATTATAAGAAGGGATACAGCCTTTATATTGGTATTCCGTTCTGCCCGAGCACCTGTCTGTATTGTTCATTTACGTCGTATCCACTGGCTTCATGGAGAAATCAGGTGGATGCGTATCTGGATGCTTTGGAGAAGGAACTCGATTATGTGGCAGCGAAGAATTATCACAAGAAGCTGAACTCCATCTATATCGGCGGAGGTACACCGACGACGCTGGAACCGTATCAGCTTGACCGTCTGATCCGCAAGATCCGCTGCAGCTTTGATCTTAGCCATTGTATCGAATTTACCGTAGAGGCAGGACGACCGGATTCCATCACGAAGGAGAAGCTTCAGGTGCTGCGTAATAACGGAATCAGCCGTATCTCCATCAATCCGCAGACGATGAAGCAGGAGACACTAGATATTATCGGACGTCATCATACCGTTGACCAGACGATCGAAAGCTTTAAATTGGCCAGAAGTCTTGGCTTTGACAACATCAATATGGATCTTATCATGGGACTTCCGGAAGAGGATATCGATGATGTGCGTCACACGATGGAAGTGTTAAAAGAACTGGATCCGGACAATATCACGATCCATTCGCTTGCCATCAAGCGTGCGGCGCGCCTGAATATCTTCAAGGATCGTTACGAGAGTATGCAGATGGTCAACACACAGGAGCATATGGATCTGTGTGCGGATTATTGTGCGCAGATGGGGCTTTCCCCGTATTATCTGTATCGCCAGAAAGGTATGGCGGGCAATATGGAGAATGTCGGATATGCAAAGCCGGGCAAGGCGGGCGTATACAACGTGCTCATCATGGAGGAACGCCAGACGATCATTGCCTGCGGAGCGGGAAGCAGTACGAAGCGTGTCTGGCAGGAGGCAAATCCGGATGGTACGCACCGGATCGAGCGGTGTGAGAACGTCAAGGATGTTGCACAGTATATCGCAAGAATTGATGAGATGATCGGACGAAAGCAGAAGCTTTTTGCAGAAAAATAATTGAATTTCAATCGTTCTTTATGAAAAATTATGGAATGTTACGAAAAGTCTGAAATGACACAATAAGTGTCTGTTTCAGACTTTTTTTCGTTTATAAAGAAATCCGTTGACTTTTCGTTCTACTCATTGTAGTATAAAACCATACTACAATGAGTAGAACGAAAGGGAAAACATATGGCTGAGATGAGAATGGGTACGGCGGAAGCAAAATTTGCAGATATCATATGGGAGAATGAACCGATTTCATCGGGAGATCTGGCAAAGCTGGGAAATAAGGAATTTGAATGGAAGAAGACAACATCATTTACGGTTCTCAAAAGGTTGTGTGAGCGGGGACTTTTTCAGAATCAGAATGGAACGGTTACGTCGTTGGTTTCAAGGGAAGAATTTTATGCCAGACACAGTGATCAGTACGTGGAAGAGACATTTGGCGGTTCGTTGCCGGCGTTTTTGACTGCGTTTGGGAGAAAAAATAAACTTTCTGACAAAGAGATTGACGAGATACAGATGATCATTGATTCGATGAGGGAGTGATATTATGTTGGAACAGATATTTCTGAAAGTGATGGATATGAGCTTTACAGCAGCGATTATTATCGGGATTGTATTGATCGTGCGTATTTTCTTGGAGCGTTTTCCAAAGTATATTTCATATGCGTTGTGGAGCGTGGTATTGTTCCGGCTGCTCTGCCCATATTCCTTTGAATCTGCCTATAGTCTGGTTCCGGATGTGAAACCGGTCTCTTATCAGTATGAGATGGCAACCGATACCGTTTCTGTGTCGCAGGAGTCTGGCGGGGAGAATTTTTCCGGTATTGCTTCTGATTTGAGAAAATCGGATATACAAGCAGTGTCAGGTAGTGGCAGAACAGACACGGATGCGAAACTTTCATGGCAGACGCGATGTGTTACATTCGGAAAATATGTGTGGGTGCTTGGAGTGTGCGTCATGCTTTTCTATAGTATCGTTTCCATGATAAAAATACGCCAGAAAGTATCGGTTTCAGTGCGGGTGAGAGACAATATTTATATCACAGAAGGACACATATCGCCGTTTGTAATGGGTGTGTTTCGACCAAGAATTTATCTGCCGGATTGCCTGAGTGAGAAGGAGCAGGAATATATCATTTTCCATGAACGTTGCCATATCAGGAGGCTGGATCCGGTGATCAGAGTTCTGGCATTTTTGGCATTGAGCATTCACTGGTTCAATCCACTTGTGTGGGTAGCGTTTATTATTTCTGGTAAGGATATGGAGATGAGCTGCGATGAGGCGGTAATCCGGAAAATGGGTGAGAACATCCGGGCGGATTATGCGCAGTCTTTATTGGCGCTGGCTACGGGGCATCGCGTGGTTCGAGGAATTCCGTTGGCGTTTGGAGAGGGAGACACGAAGAGCCGTGTGCAAAATCTGGCAAAGTTCAGGAAAACCAGACGTTGGGTACTATTTGTGATTATTCTGGCGGTTGCGATTCTTATATTATGCCTGGTATCGAATCCGAAGAATCAGAATACAAAGAAAACGCAGAGCAATCAATTGGCAACTGAGGAAGCGAGTGAGATGGATAAGGTTGACGATACTTATAAGAAGCTGACCATTTCTACGGTAGATCTCTCTTATTCGTTGCGTAAAGTGGCGATGTGCAGTACAAACGAGGGCTGGGCGCTGAGCACCGAAGACGAAATCCTGTTTACCGATTCCGGAATAGAGAATTTCTCTGTAGCCCGACAGCTTGAGAGTGTGAGCAGCCTGAATGATGGCCAGGCGGATCTCTGTGCCGTGGATCATCAGAGTGCGTACGTGGCATATATTTCGGAGGATGGCAGATTGCTCGTAGACTATACCACGGATGGAAGGGATAATTGGAAGCAGACGGAGGTTACATCGCCGGGAGACGCTTTCGATGGCAGCGGAAGCGCTTACATCAGCTTCTCGGATAAGGATCATGGTTATTTATTGTACTGTTCTTCGCCGGCAGCGGGACAGATGACGAAGCGTTTGTTTTACACCGAGAATGCAGGGGAAAGTTTTTTACCAGCTGACGATCTTTCCAGGCTTAGCGGTTATCCGCAGGGGATTTCCTTTTCTGCGGGAACATGCTATATTGCAGTCGCTTCCCATGGTGAGGATGCCTATCTGTATGAGAAAGAGAGCGGCACAGATCAATGGAAAAAGGCAGAGGTTATGGAACTGCCGGAAGGAGTTCGTTATATGGATGGTTTTGTGCCTGCGTTTGATTCGCAAAATAAGAGCGAAGGAATGCTGGTGTTGAAAGCGGTTGGAGATGATGTGAGATTCCTGCTTCTGACCACGGAGGATGCGGGGGCGAACTGGAGCGTTCAAGGGGAAATTCCGTCGGAGAATGTTTCCGGCTGCTTTGATGCAGGGGAGCAGCAGTTCTATGTTATTGATGAATTGGGAAGCTTGTATAAGTTATTTTAAACATTGCTTACTTTTGGTGTTTGCATTATAATTAGATGCAAATAAAGGAGAGAAGCAGATGCAGAAAGTAGCGGCAACCAGTGGGAAATATCTGAATATAGGAAATGCAGGGTTTCGTTCGATCCGGAATGGTGAATACATCGACAAGTCCGGTTTGGTTGGATTTATGAATCGTTGTCTTAATACACCACAGAAACTGATCTGTGTCAGCAGACCGAGACGGTTTGGAAAGTCGTTTGCAACCAAGATGCTTTGTGCATACTACAGCAAGGATTGTGACTCGCGGGATTTGTTCGAGAATTTAAAGATCGCACAGGATTCGACCTTTGAAACAAATCTGAATCAGTATCATGTAATCTATTTGGATATCACGCTTTTCTTATCAACGCTAAAACAGGACGACCAATTAGTAAAACGAATGGAAAAAGAAATTATTCGGGATTTAGAGCGTGTATATCCACAGGTGCAGAATCAGGAGAATCTGATCGATGCGTTATGTATCATGCATGAGATTACGAATGAGAAAATTATTCTTATTATCGATGAATGGGATGCTATGTTTCGTGAATGCAAGGGACAGGACAAGATTTTGGATACTTATATTTTGTTGTTACGTTCTTTGTTTAAGAGTAGTCTGACGGATCAACTTTTTGCAGGAGTGTATATGACGGGTATTCTACCAATTAAGAAGTATGGACATGAATCTGCGGTCAGCGATTTTTATGAATATACAATGGTGGATCCGAACCCATTACAGGAATATATCGGCTTTACAGAGGAAGAAGTAGAAAGACTTTGCAGAAAGCATCAGAAAGATTATGCTTCTATGCAGCAGTGGTATGATGGTTACTTTGTTGGTGGAATTCATGTGTATAATCCTAAGTCGGTTATGGAGTCTATCCTGCGTGATAAATTCAGCAGCTATTGGACGAAAACGGAGACTTATGAGGCGCTTCGCGATTATATCGATATGAACTTTGATGGACTGAAAGATGCAGTTGTCAATATGTTAGGTGGTGCTGCGTGTGAAGTGGATACTGGTTCCTTTCAGAATGATATGACTTCGATGAAAAGTAAAGATGATGTACTTACTTTGCTGATTCATCTTGGCTATCTTGCGTATGATGAGGATAAGCAGTCGGTCAGAATTCCTAATGTTGAGGTGCGACAGGAATTTGTGCGTGCGATTAAGAATGGAAATCGTACAGAACTCATGAAGGCAATCCAACGGTCGGACGAGATTCTGCAGGCGACGTGGCAGAAGGACGGAGATTCGGTAGCAGAATTAATCAATGAAATTCATGATGAGGACACGGCTTCTCTTTTTTATAATAATGAGCAGGCATTGCGAAGTGTTGTCAAGATGGCGTATCTGAGCAGTCTGGATTATTATACAAGAGTGGAAGAGATGCCAGCCGGCAAAGGCATTGCGGATATGATATTTTATCCGAAGAGGGAAACACAGGCACCTGCGCTCATTGTAGAGTTGAAATGGGATAAGACAAAGGACGCTGCAGTGGAACAGATGAAAGAAAAGAAATATGTGAGAGCATTAAAGGATTTTCGGGGAGAAGTGCTTCTGGTTGGAATCAATTATGATAAGACAACACGGGAACATAGTTGCCTGATTGAAAAGGCTATGTGAGTGTTATAATGAAAGCGGTCAATCAAATGGTGATTGGCCGCTTTACTATTATGCATATAGACTAGATCACTAGCAGGCTTCGATAATGACAAAATCCCATGCGTTCATCTGGATCGTATCTCCATCTGAAACGTTATCTCCAGACCGCAGTTCTGTGCCGGACAATCCCTTGCATACAACGGTCTGCTTCTCGCCAGAGTAGTTGAAGTAGAAGCGGACACACTTGCCGAAATCATTGATTCCTTCCTTGATGATCACAGGAAAGTGACAATCGCTGTGTGCAAGGATTTCGGAACAGAAACTTGTAAAGTAATCGCGTAAAACTTTCTCCAAAGAATTCTGATCGAACATGGTGGCAAGATATAATGTAGAACCCTTACCGTATTCATTTACAGTCACTGCCGCGTAGGTATTCCATGCCGGATGCTCATAGAAGCACAGAGGCTTCGCAGTATCACAGCTGACCATGTCCATCCAGTATTTGCAGGCACTCGTTGTACCATCTGCGAGAGTAATCTTCACATCTTCCGGATATGTGTACTGGTCATAGTGGATACCAAGGCATTCATGCAGAATATGAGGCTGTGTATCCGCATAAATCTTAATCTGCTCATCAGAAAAAGCACTGCGGAACGTAGAAATCAGATGTCCGCCATCCTGTACATAATCATTTAATGCAGTAAGCAGTTCCTCCGAAGCGCTGTAGAGTGCCGGCGTAATTACACAGCTGTATGCCGAAAAGTCGCGTTCCGCAGAAGAAATCATATCGTACTCGATGTTCATGCGGTAAAGCGTATCGCCGATCCAGCGGGCAACCGCATTGTAGCTGTGCTCACCAAGCTCACCAATCGGGAAAAGACGCAGTCCGGTCAGCGAGTTATTGTCAAGCATGATCGCCACACGGTTCGTCTTTTTTAAATTCATAATATGTGTACCGATGCGTTTCCAGTCCGCACCGATCGTGCAAGCCTCACGATAAGTCTCATTCTCGGAGAAATCGTGGGAAAGCACACCTTTCCAGTAGCTCTCAATCGCATTGTGGATGGAATGCCAGTGCCAGTACATAATACTATTTGATCCGTTCGCAATGTGGCTGTATGCCTGTAAACGGAGCTGCCCCGGGTATGGCAGCCAGGCAATGTTGCCCTGTGCCTGTGTCTCAAGAACGAGGTAATTGTCTTTCTTAAGGCTGCGGGAAATATTACCGCAGAAAGTAATTTCTTCACCGGTGAGCAGCGACTGGGAAGGATGGTAGATATCACATCCTGCAACTGTTGTTGCATCCGATGCTTCATATTGATTCACTTCCGGCTGATAACCGATCGAGTGATCCGTCCATTCATAATCGAAATTCTGTGTGATGAACTGATCGTCACGCTTGTATTCTGATACAATGACAGCTTGCCACTTTAAGAAATCTGTGACAAGAAGGCGCTGGAACTTGGCATACTCTGCGGCAAAACTCTGATTGATCGTGCCACGCACATCCGGGAAATCCTCCCATGTATTGATGCGGTTGCTCCAGTAGTCAAAGCCAAATTCATGGTTGAATTCATTGATGTCCGGATATTTATCCTTCAGATAATCGATAAACATTGCCTGCGCGCGAGGTCCGGCAGTGCCGTAGCTTTTCGTCTCGTTGTCAAGCTGGAAGCCGATAATATGAGGAACATCTTTGATATGCTCCATTATCGCGCGGATGACACGCTCGCAGTGGAAACGGTATCCGGCATGTGTGATATCCATATTCTGTCTTGCACCGTAAATGTTTTGTCCGTTGTTCGTGAGTGCAAGAATATCCGGATACTTCTTTGCCAGCCAGGTCGGGATCGCATAGGTCGGTGTGCCGATAATGACAGAGATTCCGTGTTTTGCTGCGGCATCCAGCATCTTGTCAAGATGCGTGAAATCAAATACGCCGTCTCTTGGTTCGATGGTGCTCCATGTGGACTCTGCAATACGGATCGTGTTCATTCCGGCTTTTGCCATCATCTCCATGTCCTTCTCTACACGGTCATACGGAAGATATTCCGAGTAGTAGGCAGCACCGAATAATAGATGATCTGTTTTCATAATATTTGTTTCTCCCCTAAAAATATTTCTTTCTTAATTGCGAATCGGTAGTTGATAAAAAAGTGCACAAAAATGCGTTGCATGGATTGACAGACGCAATCACATTTTATATATTAAGAATACAACGCAACCGTTTGCGCAAAAATATTATATCATCCAGGTGAAAAAAAGTAAATAATTACACTTGCTTTTTAAGGAAAACGATACGATAATGAAGTTGCGCAATAAAAGTGCGCATGAGTAAGATTTACAAGGAGAAGAACACTTGCATCAGCAAAATTGGTTTCGCTCGATTCTGGTCTGGGGAGGAAGTTTGTAATCGAGATGCAAGGAATGGGTGGTAATTATGGGGAACGAGGATAACAGAAATTTGACGATCGCTGATGTCGCGGAGGCACTTGGCGTATCGAAGACGACGGTGTCACGTGCAATATCCGGTAAAGGAAGAATCGGAGTTGCAACAAGAGATCGTGTTTTGAAATATATAGAGGAACATGACTATAAGCCGAATGTTATTGCCAAAGGACTGGCGCAGTCGAAGACCTATAATCTGTGTGTTGTTATGCCGGCAGATTATGCGGTCGTGGATCTCACTTTCTTTCAGGAATGTCTGCTCGGCATCCAGGAGATTGCCGGAATTATGGAGTATGATATCCTGCTGTCTATCTGCAAGAATGATGACATCGCATCGTTAGAGCGCATCGTGATGAATCACAAGGTTGACGGAGTGATTCTTATGCGTACCTTCGTGGAGGATAAGCAGATTGCGTATCTGCAGTCGAGAAATGTGCCGTTTGTGACGATCGGATCGACGAACTACAAGGATGTGATCCAGGTGGATCATAATCATAAGAGTGCCTGCAAGGAACTGACATCGATCATTCTTATGAAAGGCATGAAGAAGATCGCTTTGATCGGCGGCGATGAGAATCACGTTGTTACCCAAAGCCGTCTTCGTGGATTCCGAGAGGCTTATGATAAGATGAATGAGCAGCTCGATCCGACGCTTTTGTATCTGAATCTGGATAACAATGTCGTAATCGACCGAACGGTGGAGGAAGTATTGGATCGTAAAGCGGACTGTATCCTGTGTATGGATGATGCAATCTGTAGCCGTGTGTTAAAGAGGCTTCGTGAGAAGCAAGTCAGTGTTCCGAAGGATATCCGTGTGGCATCTTTCTATAACAGTATGGTATTGGACAACAATGTTCCATCCATCACTTCACTGGACTTTGATTCGAAGGAGCTTGGCATGGTGGCGTGCAAGACACTTCTTGATCTGATTGAGGGCGTGAATGTTGAGACAAGAACACTGCTTCCATACGAAGTTGTACTGAAGGAATCAACCAAATAGATTATGCTTAAAATACTGAGGCGTACTTTATGTGAACTCATATAAGGTACGCCTTTTCGTATTTTCCTAGACTTGAAAAGACAATTGGAGAACCGATTGCGCAATTATTTGCGCAGGAGGGTGATAGGGGGGAGAAAATAATGAAGAAAACAAGGATGAAGCTGATGGCGTTATGCCTGAGTGTTGCAATGTGCGTTCCGGTTCTTGGGGGATGCGGCAGCAAAGAGGCTGACACACAAAGCGTGGGAACAGAAACAGTTCAGGAAACACAATCAGTTGCCGATGCAGAGTGGTCCATGGATCCAGCGGATGTGTTTGTACAGCCGGTAGAGGGAATTTCGGATGATTTTATCCGTGGAATGGATGCTTCCGCAGTATTGTCAATCGAGAAGAGCGGCGCAAAGTATTACGGATATGACGGTAAGGAACAGGACGTATTTAAGACCCTTGCTGAGTCCGGTATTAATTATATTCGTCTTCGTGTATGGAATGATCCATACGATGCGGATGGAAATGGTTACGGCGGCGGAAACAATGATGTTGCAACCGCGGTAGAACTTGGTAAGCGTGCAACGGAGTATGGCATGAAAGTAAGCATTGATTTTCACTACTCGGATTTCTGGGCAGATCCAAAGAGGCAGCATGCGCCGAAGGCATGGCAGGGCATGACTGCTGATGAGAAAGCAGATGCATTATATACCTTTACCAGGGATAGCTTAAAGGAAATACTTGATGCAGGCGTTGATGTCGGAATGGTTCAGGTTGGTAATGAGATCAACAACGGAATGTCAGATGAAACCGATGTGCCGTCTGTTATGAAACTGCTGACAGCAGGAAGCAAGGCGGTCCGTGAGAGTGCAGCGGATTACAACAAAGACATTCTGGTAGCACTTCATTATACCAACATTACAGACAATGAGCAGGTTGATACGATGGCAGCAAATCTGAAAAAGTACAATGTGGATTATGATGTCTTTGGTCTTTCCTACTATCCGTTCTGGGATGGAACGAATGAGAATATGCAGAATGTTGCCAAGAATATCATGGATAAATATGGCAAGCAGGTGATGATCGCCGAGACATCCTATGCATATACAACAGAGGATGGAGACGGATTTGCGAACAGTTTTGACGGTGTTGAAGGTGCGGTAGACGGATATGCAGCAACCGTACAAAGTCAGGCAACCATGATCCGCGACATCTGTGCCGATGCAAACGAAGTTGGTGTGATCGGCGTATTTTACTGGGAAGGAACATGGATTCCGGTCGGAAGCAAAGACGCGGATAATTCCGGACTTTGGGAGAAGTACGGAAGTGGCTGGGCAAGCAGCTATTCTGCAGATTATGACCCGGATGATGCCGGACTCTATTATGGCGGCAGTTCATGGGATAATCAGGCAATGTTTGATTTTACAGGACATCCGCTTGCATCGTTGAATGTATTCAAGTATTTAAAAGACGGCAATTCCATTCCGCTTGCAGTTGATTTTGTGCCGGATGTAAACCTTACATTTGGTGTTGGTGAAGAAATAAAGCTTCCGGAAAAGGTGCAGGTTGTATACAATGACCGTTCTGCAAACACTGAGGTCGCAGTCAGCTGGGATCAGGATGCAGTTGCAGCAATTGATAATACTACAGGTGGTAAATATTCTGTAGAGGGAACACTGGATGATGGAAGCAAGGTTCAGGCAAACATTGAAGTGATCATGATCAATTATGTGACCAATCCAAGCTTTGAGGATGCAGATACGTCCATGTGGAAAGTTACCTATGCCGGAGATACCAACCCGACGGATTTCCAGGTAAAGGCAGATGATGCGCACAGTGGAGAGGTTGCATTCCATTTCTGGTCTGGTGATACAGATATGGATTTCTCCATTGAGCAGACCATTACGGATCTTAAGGCTGGAACCTATCAGCTATCCGCATATGCGCAGGGTGGCGATGTGGCGGATGATGCCGATATGGAACTTTATGCAGCGGTCAACGGAAAAGAAGTGGATCCGGCATCCTTTGTGCTGACAACATGGACCGATTGGAAACTTCCGACAATCAATGATATTAAGATTGCGGACGGCGATACACTGACCATCGGTGTTCGTATGAAATGTAACGCAGGTGCATGGGGCACAATGGATGATTTTACATTAAATCGTATTTCAGACTAGAATGCCGAAAAATAGCCAACTTAATCGTTTGCGCAACGCACTGTTACGCATGGTAAAACGCGTAATAAAGGGCAAGATTTGGCAAATATCAACAAAAAATGCAATGGGTAATTATAAAATGTGTACATTGACACAAAAGGTAAGGTAGATTATACTAGTAGCATCGAACAACCGATTGCGCAGTTGCAAACGGAAAAATTAAAGTTCGAGAAAAGAGATAGGGAGGAAAAAATAATGAAAAAGAAAGTATTAAGCGCACTGCTTGCAGCTACAATGGTAGTATCCATGACAGCATGTGGCGGAGCAAAGACAGATGAGGGATCTGCAGGCAAGCCAGATACTCAGGCACCTGCAACAGAGGCAGACACAAGTGCTTCTGAGGACGCAATTGCAAACCTCATCGCAGCAACAGACGGAACAGTAAACATTACACTTTGGTGCTCAGAGCTTGAGGCATACCAGAAAGTAATGAAGGATTTAACAGATAAGTTCCAGCAGCAGTATTCCGATGTTGATTTCAACATCAAAATCGGAGCAGTATCCGAGAAGGATGTCAAGGATAAGGTACTTGAGGATATCGATGCAGCAGCTGACGTATTCGTATTCGCAGATGATCAGGTACGCGATCTTGTGAATGCAGGAGCACTTCAGGAAGTTGCAGCAACTTATACATACAATCCTTCTGAGACAAACTCAGAAGCAACTGTTAATGCAGCTACTGTAGACGGAAAGCTTTATGCTTATCCACTTACCGCTTCAAACGGATATTTCTTATACTATGATTCAAGCAAGTTCTCAGAAGAGGATGTAGCTTCATGGGAAGCTCTTACCGCTAAGGCTGAGGAAATTGGTACTAAGGTTGGTATGGCTTTAGCTGATGGATGGTATGTATACGGATTCTTCGCTGGTGCAGGATGTAACCTTTCATTGAATGATGATGGATCTAACTCATGTGACTGGAACAACGAGACTGGTTTAGCAGTAGCAGAGAGTGTTGAGAAGATTGCTTCTTCTAAGAACTTTGCAGCAGTAGGTAATGATGATGCTCTTGCTATGTTGGCAGATGGAGAGCTTGGCGCATATGTATCCGGTACATGGAACGCTACTACATTCGAAGAAGCTTATGGTGACGGATATGCAGCTTGCAAGCTTCCTACATTCGAAGTAAACGGTACAGCTACACAGATGTCATCCTATGCAGGATACAAGTTTATTGGTGTTAACTCACATGCAGAAAACGTTGGTTGGTCAATGCTTCTTGCTGAGTATTTAACAAACGAAGAAAGCCAGCTTGCAATCGGTCAGGCAACAGCAGAAGGACCTGCAAACCAGACAGCTGCATCACAGATTGACAGCCCGGCACTTGCAGCACTTGCTGCTCAGTCTGAGTTCGCAGATCAGCAGATCGTAGGAAACAACTATTGGACACCAGCAGAGTCTCTTGGACAGAACCTTGCAGACGGAGCTAAGGATGTCCAGAAGGTACTTGACGATGCCGTAGCCGGAATTACTCAGCCGGTATCTGAATAATAGAAATCGATTCATCAAACACTGATACAAAACCTTTTCAACTCATATATCCACATGCTCTGCGGAGTGGGGCATGTGGATATTTTTTATGAAGAGAGAATTTCTCGTACACGCATGGGAGTGATTCTATGAAAAAATTTTTAAATGCTTTAAAAAAGTACTTTGTCGATTTCGGCACAGCCGTGACAAAGGGTGATATCTGGTGTAAGCTGTCTCTTCTTGTGATGGGTGCTGGATATTGGGGACGCAGGCAGGTTGTCAAAGGAATTATGATGACTCTGTTAGAGATCGTGGTACTGTTATTTACAGGAATGTTCTCAATTAATTATATCAAGGATTTAAATACGCTCGGTACGGTACAGTACGAGTCGAAGTTTGATCCGCTGACAATGAAAAACACGGTAAATGATTATGATAATTCGTTGCTGATCCTTCTTTACGGAATTGTTGGAATTATCGTGATCATTGCATTTATACTTTTATATATAAGCAATATGAAGGCAGTATATCGTCTTCAGCTTATGAAGGAGCAGGGGGAGCATATTAATACATTCCGTGAGGGTTTAAAGGAACTCGTCAATGGAAAGTTTTATGTGACATTACTTACTCTGCCAAGCATCGGTGTCATTCTGATGAATGTCATCCCGATCATATTTATGTCATGTGTGGCATTTACCAATTATGATGAAAATCATATGCCGCCAAACTACCTGTTTACATGGGTAGGACTTAACAATTTCAAGACGATGTTTACCAGCGGAGGCGCAACGATCACATTCTCCTATGCATTCGCAAGAATTATTGCATGGACTATGATCTGGGCAGTTACCGCAACGTTTACAACCTTCATCGGCGGTATTCTCCTTGCAAAGCTTATCAATCATGAGAATACATATTTCAAGAAGGTGTGGCGTTCACTGTTCGTAGTTACGATTGCGATTCCACAGTTCGTAACATTACTTCTTGTCAGCAAGATGTTTAGTAATAACGGTATCGTGAATTCATGGTGCTCATCCCTTGGACTGACCGGATTCCTTAAGGATGCGGGTGTGATCGCAACCAATTATATTCCATTCCTGTCAAAGCCGGGATGGTCACATGTGATGATCATTTTGATCAATATCTGGGTCGGTGTTCCTTACCAGATGCTGACTGCAACCGGTATCCTGATGAATATTCCAACGGATCAGCTGGAGAGTGCACGTATTGACGGTGCAAATAAGTGGCAGATCTTCTGGAAGATCACTATGCCATATGTGCTGTTTATCTGTGGACCTTCACTGGTGCAGAGCGTGATCGCCAATATCAATAACTTTAATGTTATCTACCTGCTTACAAGCAGTACGGTTACGGCTAATATGGCATTTGCCAATTCCAAGGCAAAGGAGACAGACCTTCTTATTACATGGCTGTTTACCCTGACAAATGATAACTCGAACTACAAGATGGCATCCGTTATCGGTATTATTTCGTTCGTTATCTGCGCACTTCTTACACTGCTAAGCTACAGTCGCATGATCAGTGGAGATAAAGAGGAGGTGTATCAATAATGAAAAAGAAAACCTGGAATATTATTATAAGACATATTGTTCTTGCGTTCCTTGCATTCATCTGGTTAGTTCCAATTGTATGGCTGTTTGTGACTTCGCTTTCAACGGTAAAAGGTGTAAGTGGAAAAAATTTCTTCCCAAAGCACTGGACGCTTGCAAACTACAACCAGTTGTTCTTCCATACGGATACAGCGGCGAACTTCCCGGCGTGGTTTAGCAATACGTTTATTGTAGCGTTTTTTTCCTGCATCGTTTCTTCTCTGTTTGTACTGATGGTATCTTATGCGTTCAGTTGTATGAGATTTAAAGGAAGAAAAAAGTTGATGAGCTTTTCCATCATCCTTGGAATGTTCCCTGGTGTACTTTCCATGATTGCTGTCTACTTTGTGTTAAAAATGTTAGGACTTACGGATTCTCTTGCCGGACTTGTGTTTATTTATTCTGCCGGTTCCGGACTTGGATTCCTGATACTAAAGGGCTTTTTTGATACCATTCCGGTATCGCTCCGTGAGGCAGCCCGTCTTGAGGGAGCATCGGAGGCAACCATCTTTACCAAGATCATTATTCCGTTATCAAAGCCGATGATCGTATATACGATCATTCAGTCTTTCCTGAATCCGTGGATGGACTTCGTTATGGCTCGTATTATGATCAAGTCCAAGGATTCCGCAGACTGGACCGTGGCAATCGGACTTTATAATCTGCTTCAGAGATCACTGATTGGAGATTATTTTGCAATCTTCTGTGCCGGTGGTGTTATGATTGCAATTCCGATTTCTATCCTGTTCGTAGTAATGCAGAAGTTCTACGTGGAAGGTGTTACCGGTGGAGCTGTAAAGGGCTAATGTAATTATTATTTTTGAGGAGAGTATTTCAAATGGATAAATTTGTATTAAATCTTATTCATCGTCCGGAATTAGTGCCGGAGTATTCCGCAACTGTCACAGGACAGGGTAAGGAAGAAGATATCGGAGATAAGGCACTTCTGACCGAGTCGCTGGATATCTTTAAGACACAACAGAGACTGGCTCATGAGAATGGACTTAAGGTTACGATTCAGATGACCTATGCATCCCTTTTCAATGATGAGGCAGTTGAGATCGCTAAGCATGACCACGAAGAGTATGGCGACGAGATCGCATTATCTTTACTTGGTCTGCCTTGTGAAGAATTCCGTGAAAAATACAAGACCAAAGACTTCTGTATCTGGATGTTCTCTATGGAAGACAAGAAAGCAATCGTAAACGATGTATTCGAAAAATTCCATGACAAGTTCGGGTTCTATCCGGAGTCAACAGGTTCTTATTATATGGATGCGGATTTGACTAACTATATCAAGGAGAAGTATCCGGCGGTTAAATGTGCGGTTGCTACCTGCTGGGAGGAAGGCCCGAAGGCATATCATACCTGTAACAATTCATGGTATACATTATTCGATGGAGGCCCATGGGCACCATGGATTCCTTCGAAGCAGAACACACATGCACCGGCTGCAAACAAGCAAGAGGATAGCGGAATCGTAGCAATCCCTCACCTTTCCCGTGATCTGATCGCATGTTACGACGGAAACGGTTCCAACTTCGGAACTCATCCACAGAACGTACTTCGTGGAATGATCTACGATACCAAGACATGGGAGTACCCATATCTGTACAATCTGATCGATCAGTATCGTTCACTTGAGAAATACAACAACGGATATGCATACAACATGATGTTCGTTGGACCTGGCTGGATGAACAAGATGGGACGTTGGGAGCAGCCATACGAGCTTCTTTACAAGTCCTACAGTGACGGATGTGCTTACTATGGTAAGTTAAAGAAAGAAGGACAGCTCGTTGACATGACAATGTCAGAGTTTGCTGACTACTATCGTGAGAAGAAGGGTGTCAACGACAACAATTATAACGAGCCGGAGTGTGCACTCTGGAGAGATATTTTATATGGATCCGACAAGCAGCTGTTCTGGTACTGCGATCCATACATGAGAGCCTGTGTCAACATGGATCAGGGTGGTGCAATCGTAGACCTTCGTCCATATGCGGCTAAGCTTGAATGGCCGGTCGGAATCGGAACAAAGCATGTTCAGGATGCATCTTATCCATTCCTGATCCAGGAGAAGTACCGTGCCGGTTACTTCACACATTATGCAGGAGAAGGAACCGTAAGAAGTGCGAAGCTTTCTTACAAGGGAGAGGAAATTGATCTGTGTCTCTGCCCGACACACGCACATTTTTCACAGGAAGGCAAGACCAGAATCCTGACACTGGATCCTGTAACGATCGAGTTTAACGATCTGACAGTGAAACTCCAGACCAAGGAGTATTTCGAAGAGGGATCTTCCAACATCAAGATTGAGCGTCACATCCTTGAGATGAGCAATCCGGATGCCGAAGTTACCTTAAATGAGTACATGGTAGCATGTTACGGTACCACAGAGTATTCTGAGGATATGTCCAATATCAAGTTAAGAATCGACGGACCGGAAGTTAAGACCATTGATTACGCATACAAGTGCCGTGAGGAGGGCGTTGTAGGTGCAACCGAAGTCTCAGCAGTCGTTCCTGAGATCGAGACAAGAGTTTCCATGACCGCATCTGACTCTGCAGCAGAGGGATACGTAAAAGAAGGTTATGCATTCTCACCAATGTTCACACTTGGTTACAAGAAAACAATCTCAGATAAGGAGGTATTTGCAACATGGCTCAACTTGGCAAAGGCAAATTAAACTACAGATGCCCATCCTGCTTCCTCAGAGATCTGGACATTGATATGTTTTACAATAAGGAAACAGGTATTTATAGCTGCATTCGTTGCCAGTACAGAGGAACGGAGCAGGACGTTTTAGAGAAAAATGAGATGATCCGCTTCCGCTACAAGGCAATGCATGATCGAATTACAAAATTCGATTTCGATTAAAAACAAAGCTGCCGTACGCGAGTGCGGCAGCTTGTATTAAGTTAAGGAGAAAACGCATGAAATTTGTAAAAGGCATGGATTTATCCACATTATTGGAACTTGAGAAATGTGGAGTCAAATATTATGTCGATGGAACCGAGATGGATATCTTAGACATCATGAAGAAGTATGACGTTGACACGATCCGTATCCGTCTGTGGAATGATCCTTACTCTGAGAGTGGAGAGTCTTACGGTGCCGGAGAGAATGATCTTAAGACAACGCTTGCGATTGCAAAGAAAGTAACCGATGCAGGTCTTGGTGTGCTCTTAAATTTCCACTACAGTGATTTCTGGGCAGATCCCGGCAAGCAGATCAAGCCGAAGGCGTGGGAAGGCTATAGTGTTGAGGAACTGGAGCAGGCAGTCTATGATTTCACGGTGGATACGATGAAGGTATTCCGTGACAATGGCATCAACACAACGATGGTGCAGGTTGGTAACGAGCTGTCAAACGGTCTGCTCTGGCCGGAAGGCAAGGTTCCGAACTATGATAATATCGCAAAGTTTGTGAATGCCGGCATCCGCGGTGTGCGCGCGATCGACAAAGATGTACCGATCATGATCCATCTGGACAACGGTGGCAATAATGCACTGTACCGCGAGTGGTTTGACGAGTTTACAAAGCGCGGCGAGGACTTCCAGCTGATCGGATTGTCCTACTATCCATTCTGGCATGGAACACTTGATATGCTGACCAACAATATGAACGATATTGCGGAGCGTTACGGCAAGGAGCTGATCATTGCAGAGGTTTCCATGGGATACACCATGGAGGACTACAAGGACTATGAGAAGCTTACCGATGAGCAGCGCAAGGGATATGCAACCAAGCCTGAACTTGTGGCAAAGATCGAGTATCCGATGACCGTGCAGGGACAGTATGATTTCATGGAAGATTTCTTAAACCGTATCAGCCACATCCGGGGCAACAAAGGAAAAGGCTTCTTCTACTGGGAGCCGGCGTGGATTCCGGTTGCAGGTTCCGGCTGGGCAACGGAGGCGTCTCTTAAGTATATGAACGACAAGGGACCATGCGGTAATGAGTGGGCAAATCAGGCGTTGTTTGATTATGACGGAAATGCGCTGCCTACATGGAATCTGATCAGGGATTTCAAACCGGAGAATGAATAAATCGCTGTTTTCGGTGATAAAACATAAGACGCACGATACATTGCAGAAATTCTGTGATGTATTGTGCGTTTTTTCAATTCGTCACGCGGTTGGCGAAAATTTGGTGGAAATCCGTATTCCTTCGCACTTCGATGCTTGACGTATGGGAAACTCAAACGTATAATGAATTCTGGATAATTAGAATGATAAACGGAGGAAAGCAGATGGCATTAAGCAAGAAGCCGGTGAACGGCATGAAAGATATATTACCAGCAGAGATGGAGATCCGCGATTATGTGACAAGCGTGATCAAGGATACTTACCGAAGCTTCGGTTTTACACCGATCGAGACACCTTGTATGGAGAATATCGCAAACCTCTCCAACAAGCAGGGTGGCGAGAATGAGAAGCTGATCTTCAAAGTATTGAAGCGCGGCGAGAAGTTGAATTTAGAGACAGCAAAGGAAGAGGCGGATGTTGTTGATTTTGGTATGCGTTATGACTTGACCGTTCCGCTTTCGCGTTTCTATGCGAACAATGCCAATGATCTGCCGAGTCCGTTTAAGGCATTACAGATCGGAAGTGTGTGGAGAGCAGATCGTCCGCAGAGAGGCCGTTATCGTCAGTTTACACAGTGTGATATCGATATTTTAGGCGAACCGAGCAATCTGGCAGAGATCGAGCTGATCACGGCTACGACCACAACAATCGGAAGACTTGGATTTAAGAACTTTGAAATCCGTATCAATGAGCGAAGAATTCTTAAGGCGATGGCTGCATACAGCGGATTTGCCGAGGAGGATTATGACAACGTATTTATCACGCTCGACAAGATGGACAAGATCGGTGTTGAGGGTGTTGCCGAGGAGCTGGCAAAGGATGGCTATGCTCAGGAGTCGATCGACAAATATTTAGATCTTTTCAAGCTGCTTGAGGAGAAGAAGGATGTCGCCGAAGGCGTTGCATTCCTCGCCGATACATTAGGCAATTTCCTTGATGAGGAAGTTGTGACGAACATGACAGAGATTGCTACTGCGGTCAATGCGACCAAGAATGCGGAGTTTACACTGGTATTCGATCCGACACTTGTAAGAGGAATGAGCTACTATACAGGTACGATTTTTGAAATCTCTATGCCGGAGCTTGGAGCAGCCTGCGGCGGCGGAGGAAGATACGATAAGATGATCGGCAAGTTTACCGGAAATGATGTTCCGGCCTGCGGATTCTCGATCGGATTCGAGCGTATTATCTTACTTCTTATGGAGAGTGGCTTTAAGATTCCGGAGAGTCCGAAGAGAGTGGCTTATCTCGTGGAGAAGAAGTATCCGGCCGAGAAGCTTGTGGATGTCATGAAGCAGGCGAAGGAAGCGCGTGAGAACGGACAGCAGGTACTTGTTGTGCGCATGAATAAGAATAAGAAATTCCAGAAAGAACAGCTTTCCAAGGAAGGCTATGAGGAGTTCGTGGAGTTTTTTAACAAATAGCGTAACTATTCAGAAACAATATGGTAAAGATGCATAGGCGTTGTGCTTGCACATAAGAATATGCAGATTTATCATATTGTAACTCTGAATAGAGTTACCTTCAACCAAATGAGCAAAATGGAAAGCAGCGGAAGCTGCGGCTGACACTTTAGTGGCAGATTTTGCGAATGAGGTTGGAAGGTTTCTGTAATAGTTAATAAAGAAATTAAGGAGACAATTATGGCAGAATCAATGAAGGGCTTACACAGAAGCCACAGATGTACAGAGGTAAGCAGTTCCAATATCGGTGAGAAAGTTACCGTGATGGGCTGGGTACAGAAGAGAAGAAATTTAGGAAGTCTGATCTTTATCGACTTGCGTGATAGAAGCGGTCTGTTACAGATCGTATTTGACGAGGACAGTGTCGGAGCAGAAGGCTTCGCCAAGGCGGGAACGTTAAGAAGTGAGTATGTTGTCGCGATCGAGGGAACCGTGCAGAAGCGTTCCGCTGCAGTCAATGAGAATTTAAAGACCGGAGATATCGAAGTGATCGCAACAAGCCTTCGTATCCTTTCCGAGTCACAGACACCTCCGTTTGCAATCGAGGAGAACAGCCAGACAAAGGAGGATATCCGCCTGAAGTATCGTTATCTTGATTTGAGAAGACCGGATATCCAGCGTAACTTAATGCTCAAGAGCCGTGTGCTCGGACTGATGCGTCAGTTTATGGCAAATGAGGGATTCTTAGAGATCGAGACTCCGATCCTTTGTAAGTCTACTCCTGAGGGAGCAAGAGACTATCTTGTACCGAGCCGTGTACATCCGGGTAATTTCTATGCACTGCCACAGTCTCCGCAGCTGTTCAAACAGCTTCTGATGGCTTCCGGATATGACCGTTATTTCCAGATCGCAAGATGCTTCCGTGACGAGGATCTTCGTGCGGACCGTCAGCCGGAGTTTACACAGGCAGATATGGAGTTATCTTTCGTAGATATTGAGGACGTTCTCGATGTAAACGAGCGTCTTCTTAAATATGTTTTCAAAGAAGCAATCGGTGTCGATATCCAGCTTCCGCTGCCACGTATGCCTTGGCAGGAAGCGATGGATCGTTTCGGTTCCGACAAGCCGGACACGCGTTTTGGCATGGAACTCGTAGATGTATCCGATGTTGTGAAGGGTTGCGGCTTCGGTGTATTTACCGGTGCGCTTGAGAACGGTGGATCTGTCCGCGGTATCAATGTTTGTGGACAGGGCGCTATGCCTCGTAAGAAGATCGATAAGCTTGTTGAGCATGCCAAGGGATGCGGTGCCAAGGGACTTGCTTATTTGTGCGTCAACGAGGATGGAACCTATAAGTCATCCTTCGCAAAATTCATGACGGAAGACGAACTGAAGGCTTTAGTTGAGAAGATGAATGGTAAGCCGGGCGATCTGCTTCTGTTCGCTGCGGATAAGAATAAGATTGTATGGAATGTGCTTGGAGCACTCCGTCTGCAGCTCGGCGAGGAACTTGGACTGATGGATGAGAACCAGTACAATTTCCTGTGGGTAACCGAGTTCCCGCTTCTTGAGTGGTCCGATGAGGAGAACCGTTTTATGGCAATGCATCATCCATTCACGATGCCGATGGAAGAGGATTGGGACAAAATCGATTCGGATCCGGGTGCCGTGCGTGCCAAGGCTTACGACATCGTATTAAACGGAACGGAGCTTGGTGGAGGATCTGTACGTATTCATCAGGACGATATTCAGGAGAAGATGTTCGAGGTTCTTGGATTTACCAAGGAGCGCGCGCATGAGCAGTTCGGATTCCTGTTAGACGCTTTCTCTTACGGAGTACCGCCACACGCAGGACTTGCTTATGGTGTTGACCGTATGATCATGCATATGGTACACGCAGACTCTATTCGTGATGTAATCGCATTCCCGAAGGTAAAGGATGCATCGGATCTGATGTCTGAGGCTCCGGGAACTGTAGACGAGAAGCAGCTTGAGGAGCTTGGAATCCAGATTACAGCAACCGAAGAATCTTCGGAGCAGTAGTTTTGTGAGTCAACGTTTTATATGAAGAAATGGAAATTGAATTTTAAAAAAATCATCATCATTGTCATTATAGTGTTAATTCTTGCACTGATGTACGGAATGTTCCGCAAGATTGATGCTTTGACGAATCAGCTTACCTATCTGCAGGATTCCACGAGCGTGATTTTGTCCGATATGACGAATTTGCAGTCCAATATTGAGAAGACCCTGCAGGAGGAAGCAAGCATGGTTGAGGATTATTCCATCGCAGTGGAAAGCCTCGACTTTGCGAATCGAAAGTATAAAGTGAATGTGTCCGTTGTTCCGAAGGAATATACCGATAAGACGGAAGTCAGTATCTTTTTCGGGACAAAGGAGACAACTTTAAGGCGGGGCAAGTATGCTTTTACCGGAAGTGTGGATCTACCACTCAATAAGGATTTTGACGGTAATATTACATTTTTGATTTCGAACGGAAGAAAGAAGACCACGGAAGTCTTAAATGATTATCAGGGACTCGATTTTAGCCTTGATCAGGTACTTCTTGCGAAGCTTGATAAGGAACCTTCTTTTAAGAATGGAGCGATCCGTTTAAACAGTGACTGTGATGTTGAATTGAGCGGTCTGAATCTGTTTACGTTCCAGAGCCTGGAACTGGTTACGATGCTGGATGAGAAGCAGATTGACGAGGAGGATCTTCTGGCGAAGATGAATGGAGCAGATTCGGATACCGGAATAGCTTTGGCAGAAGGCAGCAATAACGCTGTGGATGCGACAGAAAGTTCTTCTGACAGTGCTAGTGAAGCGGATACGATTGAGGGCGTCTCTGGAATCGCAAGTTGTACATTTACTTACGAGATGCCGGAAACGAATACCGAAGAGTCGGAGAGCGAAGCAGAGATTCCGGAGCAGCATCACATTCGTATTTGTGTGAGAGCTAAGACGACGGAAGGATACCGGTTCGAATATACGGTGTTTGAGGGTGATTACCTGACAGCCGACAAGAAGTTTGACAGAGAAAGCTTCCAGTGGAATACGAAGAATGCGGCATACGACCGCAACGGAAATGAATTAGATCTGGATGTTCATGAACTTCATGAGGAGAATTAAAAGAAGTGCAGTGGCAAATGCTACTGCACTTCTTTTTGCGAGAGCGGCAGGGTGAAGATAAATTCCGTTCCGACACCTTCCGTGCTGATGACATTGATGTGTTCGTTGTGCGCCTGAATGATCTCTTTGACGATCGCCAGACCGAGTCCGGTGCCCTTCTTATCCTTGCCTCTTGAGAGGTCCGTCTTGTAGAAACGCTCCCAGATCTTTTTGATGCTGTCTGCCGGAATCCCGATGCCGGAATCCTTGACAGAGATGAACACTTTCTCGTTCTTGATGCTGGTCTCAATCTTAATCGCACTGTTCTGGTGTGAGAATTTCGTTGCGTTATCGATCAGGTTATAGAGAACCTGCTGGATCTTCGACATGTCTGCATGGACGAATAATTCCTGCCCGGTCAGGACGAGATCGAACGTGATCCCTTTCTTCTCGCAGGTTCCTTCGAAGGTCAGGATGGTTGTCTTGATCATCCGGTTGATATCGAAATCTGCCAGATCGAGCATGATGCCGCGATGGCGTCCGAACTGGTTGAGATCAAGGATTCCCTGCGTCAGCTTTGTCAGACGTTCCGTCTCAAAAAGAATGATATTCAGATACTTGTCCTGCAATTCGACCGGAATCGTTCCATCAAGCATTGCTTCAATATAGCCTTTGATCGAAGTCAGCGGCGAGCGGAAATCGTGCGAGACATTGGAGATGAACTTGCGCTGGTCTTCCTCTAAGGTGTCAAGCTCGTTTGCCATATAATTCATCGTATTGCCGATGATTCCAAGTTCGTCATTCGCATGGATATGGATACGTGGCTCAAAATTGCCTTTCGCATAGCTTTGTGCAACTTTTGTGATCTCACGCAGCGGCCGGTAGTTCAGATAGGAAAAGGCAAGCAGCAGTAAAAGTGCGCAAAGTGCAAGAATTCCTACCGTGTAGAATGCGATATTTAAAAATTCATTGGAAACCCGGACAATTCCGGATACCGGCTTATGGATCAACACATAGCTTCGGACTCTGTAATTGGACGTAATTGGGGAGAACACACTTAAGGTATCCTCGTCGAACATTCCGTAAAAGCGTCCGATCGTATAGAAATGATTGCTGAAACTGGTGCTGTCAAAGTCGGGAAGACTCGTATACTCGGATTTGGCGGCATTCTGACCAATCTGTGCGTCCGCGGAATTAAACAGGATATGTCCCTGATTGTCAATGACCCAGATTTCTGCGGACAGATAGGTACTTAGCATCTCCATCTGCGACTGGAAGTCATGCAGAGACAGAAAAGAATTCATAAAATTGGCAGCATATCCGGATGCAATCAGGTTCGATTCGCGATACAGCTGCTGCGCTTCCCGGCGCTCCAAATGTTCCGAGACGGTATTCTGGGTGAAGGTGCACAGGATAACGATGGCACAGATCCCAAAAAGAAGATAGCCGAGAAGCATTTTTATGTACATGCGTGATTTCATTCTGTTACCTCGAATTTATAACCGATGCCCCATACCGTTGCGATTGACCAGGAACTGTGGTCCTTGATCTTCTCGCGAAGACGCTTCACGTGGACATCCACGGTTCGTGTGTCGCCGATATATTCGTATCCCCAGATATGATCGAGAAGCTGCTCACGCGTAAATACCTGATTTGGTGAGGAGGCAAGGAAGTAAAGAAGTTCCAGCTCCTTCGGAGGCATGTCGATCGGTCGTCCGTTGTAGACAACGGAATAGTTGGACAGATTGACAATGAGATCCGGATATTCCACACATTTGATCTCGACAACCGGTGGGGTTTCTGTTTTGACCGGCTGGTAGCGGCGGAGTACTGCCTTCACGCGGGCAACAAGTTCCTTGGAGTCAAAAGGTTTTAAGATATAATCGTCAGCACCGAGCTCAAGACCAAGCACTTTGTCAAAGACTTCGCCTTTGGCGGAGAGCATGATGATTGGCGTGTTACTTTTGGCACGGATCTCGCGACATACCTGATATCCGTCGATGCCCGGAAGCATTAAGTCGAGCAGGATCAGGTTCGGATTGTATTGTTCGAATGCAATCAGTGCCTCCTCGCCGTCATTGACGATGCGGGTGTCGTAGCATTCCTTTGTGAGGTAGAGCGATATCAGTTCTGCAATGTTGTTATCGTCATCAACGATGAGTATTTTCTGTTTTGATACCATAGTGTTCCTCCTGTTTATTCATTAATTGCATCTGTTCAGAACTCCATCCATACATTCGCAAAAGCGCACGATAAATCGTGCTTTCTCGTTGCTATCGCAACTACTTTTGCTCATATCTGGGGCGGTGACTCTATTCGAGCCACCTTACGAATAAGAAAACTGTTACTTACATGCAAGCATGACGTATCAGTTTTTCTTATTCTCAGGGGTCTGAATAGTTAACTTTAATCAAATTCAGCGATTGTTACACCGGCATCTCCTTCGCCGGCAGCTCCCGCATGGAAGGATTTGACGTATTTCTGCCTGCGCAGGTGCGCCTGCACAGCATTCCTTAATGCGCCGGTTCCCTTACCGTGGACAATGCGGACGGATGGCAGATGCGCCAGATAAGCATCGTCTAAATATTTATCAAGATGCGCGATCGCCTCGTCAACTGTCATACCGATCAGATTGATCTCTGTGGATACCGAAGCGGATTTACTCATCTTGATCTTGCCGGAGCCACTGCCACCGTATTTCTTGGCAATCGGAGAAGCTGCATCGTCATCGATCAGCACAAGATCCTTGATGTTGACAAGAGAACGGAGAATTCCCATCTGCACATACAGATCACCTTTGGCGTTCGGCAGCGTGTGAACAGTTCCCTTAAGATTCATTGAGAGAACCTTGACGGAATCACCGACGCGAAGTTTCTTCGGAACCTTGTGATTAACCGTCTCTTTCTTCTTCATGGACAGATTCTTTTCACTCGCATTCATCTTGTCGCGGACTTTACTTCGTTCCTTCTCCATCTTGCTCATCGGAGCCTGTCCCTGACCGTATTTATTGAAGTTGCGGATCGTCTCATCCGCAAGATCCTTTGCTTCTTTGAGAATCTGGTAGGCTTCTTCGTTCGCCTTGCGAAGAATATCGTCGCGGCTTGCATCGAGTCGTTCATTTTTCGTGGTGAGACGCTGTTTTAACTGTTCAATTTCCGCTTTGTATTTCTGTATTTCCAACTGTTCCTTTTCAATTGTGATGCGGCTGGTTTCGAGATTGGCAAGCATATCTTCAAAGTCAACATCTTTGTCACTTAAGCGGCTTTTCGCATCTTCAATGATGTTCTCCGCAAGTCCGAGTTTCGAGCTGATTGCGAAAGCGTTACTCTTGCCCGGGATACCGATCAGGAGACGGTAGGTCGGGCTTAAGGTTTCGACGTCGAACTCGCAGCAAGCGTTTTCCACGCCTTCCGTGGAGAGCGCGTAGACTTTCAGTTCACTGTAGTGTGTGGTAGCCATCGTGGTAGCACCATATTGGTGAAGCTTGTGCAGAATCGAGATGGCCAGTGCGGCACCTTCTGTCGGATCGGTTCCGGCGCACAGCTCATCAAAAAGGCATAAGCTTCTGTCATCCGCGTCTTTTAAGATGCGGACGATATTGGTCATATGAGAGGAGAAGGTACTTAAGCTTTGCTCAATACTCTGCTCATCACCGATATCCGCATAAATCTCATGGAAGATCGCAAGTTCCGAACGGTCGCCTGCCGGAATGTGCAGACCTGCCTGCCCCATCAGGGTCAGCAGTCCGACCGTCTTAAGCGATACCGTCTTACCTCCGGTGTTTGGTCCGGTGACGATCAGCTGGCGGAACTCGTCGCCGAGACGGACATCGATCGGAACAACCTTCTTCGGATCGAGCAGCGGATGTCTTCCTTTCCGGATGTTGATACGTCCCTCTTCATTGAAGAGTGGGGCAACACCATTGTAGGATTTGGCGAGCTGCGCTTTGGCGAAGATGAAATCGAGTTCTGCAAGTACAGTGTAATCCTGGCGGATTCCGTTCACATTTTCCGCAACACGGTTGGAAAGATCCGCGAGGATTGCATTGATTTCTTCCTGCTCCTTTAAGAATAATTCACGGAGTTCATTATTTAAATTGACCACAGCCATCGGCTCGATAAAAAGCGTGGATCCGCTGGAAGACTGATCATGTACCATTCCGGGAACGGAAGTCTTGGCTTCTGCTTTCACCGGCAGACAGTAGCGTCCGTCGCGCATCGTGATGACAGCGTCCTGCAAGAAGCTTCTGGTCGTTGTGTTGTTCATAAGGCTGGTCAGCTGCGCGTGGATCCGGTCGTTCATGCCACGGATCGATTTACGGATCTTGGATAAAGCAGGACTTGCGTCGTCTGCAATCTCGTCCTCCCCGATGATACAGCGTTTGATCTCCTCGTGCAGAGGTGTCAGCGGCTCGAGCTGTGAGAACAGCAGGGAGAGCGAATCGGTCTTGTCATCTGCATGATCCGAGCGGTCGTAGGATTTGGCGCGTTTTGCCACTTCAAGGAGCGAACTGATCATAAGAAGCTCCGTCGTGTTTAAGGTGCCGCCGATGTCCAGACGCTTCAGTGGACCATTGATATTGTGTACGCCGGCGAAACTGATGCCGCTTCCCTTGTAGAGACGGCTCAATGCGTCGGCTGTCGTTGTCTGCAACTGCTCGATCTCTGTCTTGTCAGTGAGCGGCGTCAGGGCAAGGCAGCGTTTCCTTGTCTCTTCGCAGGCCGCATATCCGGCGAGCATGTCGAGTATTTTGTAATATTCCAATGTATGATAAACTTTTTTATTCATGGTGTATCCTTTGCTTGCATTATATTCGCAGTGCTCGCTCGAAAATCTGTGATTTTCTCGCTAACCGTGCAGTCGCACTATCAAATGTGAGATAAACAGTTCCCTTTGTGCGAGCACAGTGAACTGTTTATTTCACATTTGGCACTGCTTGTTGCTTCGCATACATTATACCTCATTCTTGTTTGTGGGAAAAGGCAAAAATGGTTGCAAGAGTACAGAAATGCGAATATAATATTGGTTGATGTGTTGGTTTTTCAAATGAGGATTGAGAAGGTCGTACATGGAAGACAAGCAATTACCGAAGAATGAATTTGTTAGAGAGAAAATTAAAGATAAGCCGAAGAATTACAAGCGCATCTGGATCCGTTTCCTGACTGCGGCAGGCTGTGGCATTGTTTTTGCGCTGACGGCTGTCCTTGTGATGCTTCTGATGCTGCCGTCGTTGCGGGAGGAACTGAAGGAGAATACACCGGATACGCAGGTGCAGAATTCGCAGGAACCGGAGACGGAGGATACGCAGGAAGCGACGCAGACACCGGACGATACGCAGGAACAGAAGGAGACGATCAGGGAATTTACGATCGATGATTACCAGAAGATCCAGACGCAGCTTTATTCGATCGGCAATGTTGCCAATAAGTCGATCGTGACGATCACGAGCGTGGTCAGTGATACGGACTGGTTTAATACTTCCTATGAGCGTGAGGGACAGGGATCCGGCACGATTGTTGGCGATACCGGCGGCAAGCTTTTGATCCTTACGGAACGCAAGGTGATCAAGGATGCGTCGAAGATCAATGTGACATTTATCGATGATTCCGTCGCACCGGCAGAACTGATGAAGTATGATGGAAACACAGGACTTGCGGTGCTTGCGGTCGCTAAGGATAAGATGGAGAAGTCAACGCTTTCTCTGATTAAAATTATGTCCATGGGCAATTCCAGCACGGTGCACAAGGGAAGCATTGTGATCGCTTTGGGAAGTCCGCTCGGAACCAACTATTCGATCCTGACGGGAAATATTACTTCCACAGGTAATGAGATTTCTACGCAGGACAGCAATTATTCCGTGTATACAACGGATATTGTTGCGAACAAGAATGCAAGCGGAATTCTGATCAATACGGATGGTGAAATGATCGGCGTTGTGATGCAGAATTACAGCGCAGCTTCGACAGGCGCTCTGACGGCGGTCGATGTGACGGAACTGAACCGGATCATGGAGCTTTTGTATGCATCGAAGGATGTTCCGTATTTGGGAGCCCATATTTCGACCGTGACGGATAAGATTGCCAATACCTATGGTATTCCAAAGGGCGTTTATATCAAGGAAGTTGAGATGGATTCTCCGGCGATGAACGCGGGATTACAAAGCGGCGATGTCATCCAGAAGATTGACGATAAGGATATCACAACGGATGATTCGTATACGGATGCCGTACTCGGATTGACGCCGGGAGAGACGTACTCTGTGGTATTCATGCGGGAAGGCAGTAATGGTTATAAAGAATTAACCTGTGAAATTGAAGCAGGAATTTTAAAATAAAGGAGCAATTATGAAATTTATCGAGACTCTCCGCGAGGGAGAGAGAATCAACGAAATCTACTTATGTAAATCCAAACAGGCGGCATTGACCAAGTCTGGAAAGCCGTATGATAATGTACTTTTACAGGATAAGACAGGAACGCTGGATGCCAAGATCTGGGATCCGGGTTCGGTCGGAATTGACGAGTTTGATGCTTTGGACTATATCGCTGTCACAGGTGATGTCACAAGTTTTCAGGGAAACTTACAGTTGTCGATCAAGCGGGTGCGCAAGGTCGGTGAGGGCGAGTATGAGCCGGAGAATTATCTTCCGGTGAGTGATAAAGATATTGATGAGATGTATCAGGAGATGATGGGATATATCGCTTCTGTCAAGAATCCGTATCTGTCCAGGCTTTTACATATGTTTTTCGATGATGCGGCTTTTGCCAAGGCGTTTAAGTTCCATTCCGCTGCTAAAAGTGTGCATCACGGATTTGTCGGCGGTCTTCTTGAGCACACGGTCAGTGTGACAAGAAACTGTAATTATTTTGCACAGAACTATCCGTTTTTGAACCGGGATCTGCTGCTTACAGCTGCAATGTTCCACGATATCGGTAAGCTGAAGGAACTTTCCACATTCCCGGCCAATGATTATACAGACGCTGGTCAGCTGCTCGGTCATATTATGATCGGTGCGGAGTGGATCGGGGAGAAGATCCGTGAGATCGATGGATTCCCGGAGGTTCTTGCGAACGAATTGAAGCACTGCATCTTAGCACACCACGGAGAACTGGAATACGGTTCGCCGAAGAAGCCGGCTTTGGTCGAAGCTTTGGCACTTAGCTTTGCAGATAATCTGGATGCGAAGATGGAGACGGTTCGCGAGGTGCTTGCAGGCGTACCGGAGAACAATTTGCAGTGGCAGGGATTCAATCGCCTGTTAGATACCAATATTCGTAGAACAAGTACGATATAGTTGTATATTTATAGAAGGGTAACAAGAGTGAAGAAAAACGATTTATTTCCCTTGATCATTACAGATATGGGCGTCGGCGGAGAAGGCATCGGCAAATACGAAGGAATGACCTTTTTTGTGAAGGACGCTTTAATCGGTGATGAGATCGTTGCACGTGCAACGAAAGTGAAGAAAAATTATGGATATGCGCGGGTGGAGGAGATCAAGTGTCCTTCCCCGCATCGAGTAGAGCCGGAATGCCCGCTGCACAGAAGTTGCGGAGGTTGTCAGATTCAGGCTCTTTCTTATGATGAGCAGCTTGCATTCAAGAATCAGAAGGTGCGAAACAATCTGATCCGCCTCGGTGGATTTTCGGAGGAAGAAGTGGACGCTGTCATGCTTCCGATTGTCGGAATGGATCAGCCTTACCGTTATCGTAACAAGGCGCAGTTTCCGATTGGAACGGACAAGGAAGGGCATGTGATCGCAGGCTTTTATGCGGCGCGCACACACAGCATCATTCCGGTGCAGGATTGTATGCTTGGGGCAGAGGTTAATCAGCCGATCCTTGCAATCGTCTGCAAATGGATGGAAGAACACCAGATTCGTCCGTATAAGGAAGAGGACGGAAGCGGTCTTGTGCGCCACGTGCTGATCCGTTACGGCTTTACGACGAAGGAGATTATGGTCTGTCTGATCATTAATGGGGACAGGATTCCATATGAGGATGATCTTGTGCAGCAGTTGCAGCAGATCGAAGGAATGACTTCAATCTCGCTGAACAGCAATACGGAGAAAACGAACGTGATACTGGGGCGCAAAACGCGTTGTATCTGGGGACAACCGTATATCACGGATTATATCCATCTGCGCAATACGGATGATTTCTCCCTGACGGACACCGCGATTGCTTACCATATTTCGCCGCAGTCCTTCTATCAGGTGAATCCGGAGCAGACAGAGAAACTGTACAGCATCGCAATGGATTATGCGGGGCTTACCGGTAAAGAATCCGTGTGGGATCTCTACTGTGGCATCGGAACAATTTCTCTTTTCCTCTCCCAGAAGGCGAAGCAGGTCTATGGTGTGGAGATTGTTCCACAGGCAATCGAGGATGCGAAAAACAATGCGAAGCTCAACGAGATTACGAATGCAGAGTTCTTCGTCGGAAAAGCAGAAGAAGTGCTGCCGCAGTTCTACGAAGAAAGCGGGGATGCAATCGGTGATTCCCAAGGCACAGAAACATCCGATGTGCAGAAGAATGCATTACAACCGGTTCATTGTGGCTCGGACGCAGCGATGCGCCATCCGGATGTGATCGTTGTTGATCCGCCGCGCAAGGGCTGTGACGCGGTCTGTCTCAACACGATGCTTGCGATGCAGCCTGATCGCATCGTATATGTCAGCTGCGATTCTGCGACACTTGCAAGAGATCTTCGGATTCTAGTGGATGGCGGATATGAGCTTAAGAAGGTGCGGGCGGTGGACCAATTCGCGCACACGGTGCATGTGGAGACAGTTGTTCTTTTGTCCCAACAGAAGCCGGATGACACGATAGAGATCGACTTAGACCTGGACGAGCTGGATGCTACCAGTGCCGAGTTGAAAGCAACCTATCAGGAAATCAAAGATTATGTGCTGAAAGAATTTGGCTTGAAGGTTTCAAATTTATATATTTCTCAGGTAAAACGCAAATGTGGAATTGAAGTGGGAGAAAACTATAATCTTCCAAAATCAGAAAATGCAAGAGTTCCACAATGCCCGAAAGAGAAAGAAGATGCTATCAAGGCTGCCCTGAAATATTTTGCGATGATCTAAGGACATCGCTGATTTCAAGGAGGAATAACACATGAAAAGCACATTTGAAAAAATGGGTGGAACCTACACACTTGGCGCAGACGGAATTTACTATCCGAATCTTGTCAGTACAGATGAAGAACCGCATTATGGGAAATATGGAATGATGCGGAAAACATATCTGAAAGAGCATCGTCTGGCAATGTATTCACTGTATATGTTGGAAGACAGACTGGTGGAACATCTGAATCTTGTGGACGATGAAGCACAGGAGAGAATGGATATTCTG